>OEIU01000049.1_pt1 | contig 105930 bp, 92 predicted proteins | sample 1539221 | NCBI WGS metagenome assembly OEIU01 (sample SAMN03792071, study PRJEB22550) | activated sludge metagenome | feature: wastewater treatment plant; material: activated sludge; isolation source: Wastewater treatment plant of a petroleum refinery complex | place: Argentina: Zarate | collected... | reverse complement strand
GCCATGCCGCCGATCGTGGCGCGCGAGGCGGTTGAGACATCGACCGGAAACCACACCCCGTGCTTTTTCAGTTGCCGGTTGAGGTCGTCGAGCACGATGCCGGGCTCGACCACGCAAGTGCGGTTTTCAACGTCGAGCGAGAGCAGGCCGTTCAGGTGCCTGGAAAAATCGACGACGATCCCTTCATTGATGGTCTGGCCGCATTGCGAGGTGCCGCCGCCGCGCGGGGTCACGATTCGTCCCTCGTCCCTGGCGATGGCGAGCGCCCGCAGGGCTTCGTCCATGGTCCTGGGAACCACCACGCCGAGGGGCAGGATCTGGTAGAACGAGGCATCGGTGGCGTAGCGGCCGCGGTTGAACGCATCGAAGTAGACGTCGCCCGTGACCTCGCGGGCGAGGCGGGTGGCAAGCCTGCTCTTCTCAGCCGAATCCTGTGGTTTTTCGGCCCTTGGTGCCGCCATTGCCTTGTCTCTTGAATGTCCGGCTGTGTCTTGCCTGCCGGGGTCGGGCTTGGCAAGGCAGAGCCCTGCTTCTTATGCATTGACGGCCCCCGCCGGGCGAGGGACAAGCCGCACAAATAATGATATTCGACCGTCTCGCGAAATCGAGACAAGACCGGGAAGGACGCCCATGACCGTGCACACTGGAAGGCATTTTCTGCAGATTCCGGGACCGACCAACGTGCCGGACCGGGTGCTGCGCGCCATGGATATGCCGACCATGGACCATCGGGGTCCGGAATTCGCCGAGGTCGGGCACGCGGTGCTGGCGTCCATGCAGCGGGTTTTCCGCACCAGGCAGCCGGTCATCATCTATCCGTCGTCCGGCACCGGCGCCTGGGAGGCCGCCCTGGTCAACACGCTGCAGCCCGGCGACAAGGTGCTGATGGCGGAAACCGGCCAGTTCGCCGTGCTGTGGCGCGGTATCGCTGAGAAATTCAAGCTCGACGTGGATTTCATCCCGGGCGATTGGCGCCATGGCGCCGACCTCGAGCAGATCGAGGCGCGGCTGTCGGCCGACAAGGCGCACAAGATCAAGGCCGTGTGCGTGGTCCATAACGAGACCTCGACCGGCTGCGTCACCCATCCGCAGGACGTCCGCAAGATCCTCGATCGCGTCAACCATCCGGCGCTGTTGATGGTCGACACCATCTCCGGTCTCGGCTCGCTGGAATATGAACACGATGCCTGGGGTATCGACGTGTCGGTGGCCGGATCGCAGAAGGGCCTGATGCTGCCGCCGGGCCTCGGCTTCAACGCCGTCTCGGAAAAGGCGCTCGCGGTCGCCAAGGCCAATCCGGCGATGCGCTCCTATTGGGACTGGCAGGAAGTCATCGCCATCAACAAGGCGGGCACCTGGCCCTATACGCCGGCGACCAACCTGCTGTTCGGCTTGCGCGAAGCGGTGAAGATGCTCGAGGAGGAGGGGCTGGATAATGTCTTCGCCCGCCACAAGCGCCACAGCGCTGCCACCCGCGCGGCGGCCAAGGTCTGGGGTCTCGAAACGCAGTGCCAGGAGCAGGGCGCGCATTCGCCGGCGCTGACCGGTGTCGTCATGCCGGAAGGCCATGACGCCGATAATTTCCGCAAGGTCGTGCTGGAGAATTTCGACATGTCGCTCGGCACCGGCCTGAACAAGATCAAGGGCAAGGTGTTCCGCGTCGGTCATATCGGCCACTTCAACGACCTCATGCTGATGGGCACGCTGTCGGGCGTCGAGATGGGCCTCGATCTCGCCAAGGTGCCGCATCGCGGCGGTGGCGTGCTCGCTGCCATGGAAGTTCTCAAGGGACGTGACGCCGTGTCGATGCCGAAGGCGGCCGTTGCCTGACCGTTTGACCTGACAAGAACAGAGAGAGCCGCCATGAACGCTCCGGTAGCTGCGACCGAAGACCTGATCTATTCCGTCGAGGACGGCATTGCCCGGCTGACGTTCAACCGTCCGCAGGCTCGCAACGCGCTGACGTTCGCCATGTACGAGCAGATGGCGGCGATCTGCGAGACCATCAACAACGACCGCTCGATCAAGGCGATGATCCTGACCGGCGCGGGCGACAAGGCGTTCGCATCGGGCACCGACATCTCCCAGTTCCGCGCCTTCAAGACCGCGCAGGATGCGCTTGACTATGAGGGGCGGATCGATCGCGTGCTCGGTGCGCTGGAGTCGTGCAGGGTACCCACCATCGCGGCGATCGCCGGCGCCTGCACCGGCGGCGGCGCCGGCATTGCGGCGTGCTGTGACATCCGCATCGGCACCGAGTCGACGCGGATCGGCTTTCCGATCGCGCGCACGCTCGGCAACTGCCTGTCGATGTCCAATATCTCCCGGCTGGTGTCGCTGGTCGGCCCTGCCAGGACCAAGGACCTGATCTTCAAGGCCCGGCTGGTCGAGGCGCCGGAAGCGCTGGCGCTCGGCCTGCTCAACGAGATCGTGCCCGATGTCGAGACGCTGCAGCGCCGCGCCGACGAGACGGCAAAGCTCGTTGCAGGACACGCGCCGATCACGCTCGAAGTCACCAAGGAAGCGGTGCGCCGCATCCGCCGGACGTTGAGCCGCGACGAGGGCGAGGACCTGATCCTGCGCGCCTATATGAGCGAGGATTTCCGCGAAGGCATGGACGCGTTCCTCAACAAGCGATCGCCGAACTGGAAGGGCAAGTAGGTTTGAAGCGGCGGTCGGCATGGATGCGAAGAGCCAGATTCTGTTTCTTTGTACCGGGAATTATTACCGAAGCCGCTATGCCGAAGAGCTCTTCAATTTCCGCGCCAGACGCGACGGATTAGCCTGGTCGGCGTTCTCCCGTGGATTGGCTGAAAAGGGTTCGCCCGACAATGTCGGGCCGATGTCTCCCTTTGCGCTTGAGGCGCTTTCGGCAAGAGGTATTGAGCCCGAGGGCACGCGGCGTCTGCCGATCTCCTGCTCCGCGGCTGACTTTACGGCGGCCGAGCTTATCATTGCCCTGAAGGACGACGAGCATCGACCGTTCGTCGCGAGCCGGTTTCCCGACATGCTTCCGCGGGTCGTTTTCTGGGACGTCGACGATGTGGCGTTTGCGCCGCCGGCGGTCGCGCTGGCGCAGATCGATGATCTGATCGATGGTCTCATCTCGGGATTGCGCAAGGCATGAACCGCGACGGCGTACGAGAGAGCGCCGCAGCCATCTTGCTTGATGAGGACGGCCGTCTTCTCATGCAACTGCGCGACAATGTTTCGGATATTCGCGAACCGGGAAAGATCGGGCTGTTCGGCGGTCGGCGGGAAGGCAACGAGAGCTTTCTCGATTGTATCGTGCGCGAAATCCGGGAAGAACTCGGCTATTATCTGCCGCCGGCGCGGTTCGAGCACCTCGCGCGATGGTCCGGTCCGGACTACGCGTCGCCGGACGGCACCATTCACGCCGAGCTCTTTCTCGCGCGCGAAGTGCCTGTTGCAGAGCTGACGATCGCGGAAGGCACCTTGAAGATTGTTGCAGTCGATGAGTTGGAACTGGTTCGACCCTTGCTGTCGCTGCCGACGCGTTATGCCCTCGATACGTTTCTGCCGCGCATGCGATCGCATAAGTGAATGCGAGCGCGCCGCCCTGGTCGGATCGACCAGGCGCAGCGCTTCATGTTGTCGTCTGGGTTGTGTCGGGTTGGTGACGTCTACGGCTTTTTCAGGCAAAGCCCAACGGTGGGCGTTGTGCCGCACTTTGCGCCATCGGGGGCGCCGCCGGATGGACAGAACACCGACACCAGGGTTTCGCTTGCTTCGCAACTGATCTGGCCGTCGGCCTGCACCGACCGCAGCGAAGCGCCGGCCGGTCCGGGATCGCCCTTGGCGCCGGGGGCACCCTGCGGTCCCTGCGGCCCTTGGGGACCCTGTTGTCCCTGCGCGCCAGCCACGCCTTGCACGCCCTGTGCGCCCTGCGGGCCGGCAGGTCCTTGCGGGCCGGCTTCCCCTTTCGGCCCCGGATCCCTGCCGCAGCCAGCGAGCATCACTGCCGCGCTGACCGCAACGGCAATTAGAATACTTCTCATCGCGTCTACTCCTCCAGATTGCTCGGGAACATTAAACGGTTGCACCTTCAGGCTTGCAACCGAAAAGCCGGCGCAGATCGCTTCGCGGAGCGGAGCCAACTTTCCATCTAATGCGAAAGTAATAGGCTGCGCGTTGCACCGCAGCTTGAACTGGTGGTATTTCGCTCGCAGGATGATGCGAGAGGTCAAATCTCGTTTTCCGGGCCCTAGAAAACTACAGGGAAGAAGCACGTGGGACATATTCTGAAAGTGGCAGCCGCTGTGACGGCGATGATTGCAAGCGCTCCGGCGCTCGCCTGGGAGCCGACCAAGCCGGTTGAAATCGTGGTTGCGGCGGGCGCCGGCGGCGCCTCGGACCAGATGGCGCGGATGATGCAGGCGGCGATCCAGAAGAACAATCTGATGAAGCAGCCGATGGTTGTGTCGCTGAAGGGCGGGGCATCGGGTGCCGAAGCGCTGATGTACATGAAATCCAGCGACGGCGACGCCAACAAGGTGCTGATCGCCTATTCGCTGATCTACATGCTGCCGCTGTCGGCCAAGATTCCCTTCAACTGGCGCGACCTGACGCCGGTGTCGGTGGTCGCCCTCGATCAGTTCGTGCTGTGGGACAATGCCGAAGGACCGAAGACGGTGAAGGACTTCATCGCCGCCGCGAAGGCTGCGGGTTCGCCGTTCAAGATGGGCGGCACCGGCTCCAAGCGCGAGGACCACGTGCTCACCGTGTTCATGGAGCAGAAGACCGGCGCAAAATTCTCCTATCTGCCCTACAAGTCCGGCGGCGAGGCGGCGACGCAACTGGTCGGCAAGCACACCGAGGCCAACGTCAACAATCCGTCCGAGAATCTCGAAGTCTGGCGCGCCGGCCAGGTCCGCGCGCTCTGCGTGTTCGACAAGGAGCGCATCTCCTACAAGACCAAGGTCACGGAGACGCAGTCCTGGAACGATGTCCCGACCTGCAAGGAGGAGGGGCTCGACGTGCAGTACCTGATGCTGCGCGCGATGTTCCTGCCCGGCAAGGTGACGCCTGAGCAGCAGGCGTTCTATGTCGATCTGTTCCAGAAAGTGACGCAGACGCCGGAGTACAAGGAATACATGGAGAAGCAGGCGCTCAAGCCGATCTTCCTTACCGGCAAGGACATGCTGAAATTCCTCGAAGAGGACGACAAGCTCAACGCGCAACTCATGAATGAAGCGGGCTTCGTGGCGAAATAACGCCACGGCGATCGTTACTCCTCCGCGTGGCCGTAGCCGGCCATGCGGAGGCGAACCTTCTCGATTTCCTCCTTCGACAGCAATGGCGGCGTGCCGATCTGCAGGCAGCCGTGATATTGCCGCGCCAGCGTCTCGACCTCGACCGCCAGCCACATCGCCTTTGGCAGCGAGGGCCCCATCGCGATCATGCCGTGGTGCTCGAGCAGGCAGGCCAGCCGCCCCTCCAGCGCGCGCACGGCATGCTCTGACAGTTCCTGGGTGCCGAAGGTCGCATAGGGCGCACAGCGGATCGTGTCGCCGCCGGCGACCGCGACCATGTAGTGAATCGGCGGAATCTCCATGCCCATGATCGCCAGCATGGTGCAGTAGGGCGGGTGGGCATGGACGATCGCCTGCACCTCCGGCCGCGCCTTGAAGATGTCGCGATGAAATCGCCACTCGCTCGACGGCCGCTGCGACGGATCGTGGTTGCCGTCGAGGTGCATGTAGACGATGTGGTCGGGCTTCATCGCTTCGTAGGGCGTGCCAGTCGGGGTGATCAGCATGCCGTCGCCATGGCGCAGGCTGATATTGCCCGACGTGCCCTGATTGATGCCTGACGCATTCATGCGCAGGCAGGCATCGATGATCGACTGGCGTTTTTCCCGGTCCCTGGTGGCAGGCATGTCGAACCCTCTTGCAGGCTGCGGACAATGCTTGATTATTGCGCCGCAGTATAGTCGAACATCGGGGTATGATGGCTGACCGGGAGTGATCATGACGCGCGCTGTGCTTGGCATCATCGGCGGATCCGGCATCTATGATTTGCCGGGGCTGGAGAATATCAGCGAAGAGGCCATCGACAGCCCGTGGGGCGAGCCGTCGGCGGCGCTCACACGGGGCGTCATCGCCGGGCTGCCGATCGTGTTTCTGCCACGGCACGGCAAGGGGCATGTATTGTCGCCCTCCGAAATCAACTACCGCGCCAATATCGATGTGCTGAAGCGGGCAGGCGTCACCGACCTGGTTTCCCTCTCGGCCTGCGGCTCGTTCAAGGAGGAGCTGCCGCCCGGCACGTTCGTGCTGGTCGATCAGTTTGTCGACCGAACCTACAAGCGCGAGAGTTCGTTCTTCGGCAAAGGCTGCGTCGCCCATGTCTCGATGGCTCATCCGGTGTCGCCGCGTCTGCATGTGCATCTCGCCGCCGCCGCCGAAGCCGAGGGGATCACGGTGGTGCGTGGTGGCACCTATGTCTGCATGGAGGGCCCGCAATTCTCCAGCCTGGCCGAGAGCGAGATGTACAGGAGGCAGGGGCATGCGGTGATCGGCATGACCAACATGCCCGAGGCAAAACTCGCCCGCGAGGCCGAGATCTGTTACGCCAGCGTGGCGATGGTCACCGATTTCGATTGCTGGCATCCGCATCATGATGCGGTCACCGTGCAGGACATCATCCGCGTGCTGAACGCCAATGCCGGCAGGGCCAAGGCGCTGGTGGCGTGTCTTGCCCGGGATTTCCCGCGCGAGCATGAGCCGTGCCCGATCGGTTCGGACAAGGCGCTCGATACCGCCCTGATCACGGCGCCGGAGGCGCGCGATCCAACATTGCTCGCCAGGCTCGACGCGGTGGCAGGCAGGGTGCTGAAGTCATGAAGGTGGACGGCCGCCATTTCCGCAGCATCTGGCTCGAAGCCGACGGATGGACGGTCGGCGCGATCGACCAGCGCCGGCTGCCGCATGAATTTGCGATCGTTCGCCTTGAGACTGCCGACGCGGCCGCGGATGCCATTCGCAGCATGCTGGTGCGCGGCGCCCCCCTGATCGGCGCCACGGCCGCTTTCGGCATGGCGCTGGCGGTGCGGGACGATCGTTCCGACGCCGCTATCGATCGCGCCCATGAATTCCTGATCGCGACGCGGCCGACGGCGATCAACCTGAAATGGGCGCTTGACGAGATGAAGCGCGTGCTCAAGCCGGTGCCGCCTTCCGAACGCGCGCAAATCGCCTATGCCCGCGCCGTCGAGATCGCCGAAGAGGATGTCGCGATCAACCGCGAGATTGGCCGGCACGGCCTGGCGCTGATCGAGCAGATCGCCGCCGCGAAGCCGCCGGGCGAGCCCGTCAACATCCTGACCCATTGCAACGCCGGCTGGCTTGCGACCGTCGATTGGGGCACCGCGACGGCGCCGATCTATCTGGCGCATGATCATGGCCTGAAGGTCCATGTCTGGGTCGACGAGACCCGGCCGCGCAATCAGGGGGCGTCGCTGACCGCCTGGGAACTCGGCCATCACGGCGTGCCCCACACGGTGATCCCCGACAACACCGGTGGCCACCTGATGCAGCACCGCATGGTCGATCTCGCCATTGTCGGCACCGACCGCGTGGCGGCCAATGGCGATGTCTGCAACAAGATCGGGACCTACCTGAAGGCGCTTGCCGCGCACGACAATAGCGTGCCGTTCTATGTTGCACTGCCGTCGCCCACCATCGACTTTAGTATCGACGACGGTATCGGCCAGATACCGATCGAGCAGCGCAGCGCCGACGAAGTGTCCATGATGACCGGGCGGACCGCCGACGGGCGGATGGAGACCGTGCGCATTGTTCCCGAGGGATCGCCAACGGCCAATTATGCCTTTGACGTGACGCCGGCGCGGCTGGTGACGGGACTGATCACCGAGCGAGGCCTGCTTCGGCCCGAGCGTGCTGCACTTGCGAGCGCATTCCCGGAGCGCAGCACCGGACATTGACGGCGGCGACGTCGGCACGTATCCCCCTCCGCAAGCGTCGCACCGGGGTTTTTCGTCTCCATGTCCAATACCGATATCGAAATCGTCGTCGACGATCCGACCGCGCCTGAGGCCAATTCGCCGCAAGTTGCGAGCGTCCGGGTGGTCGACGTGGTCGTCTCGCTGCTGCTGCTCGCGCTCGCGATCACGCTCGGTCTCGACAATTGGCGGACCGGGGCGGGATGGGAATCCACCGGACCGCAGCCTGGCTATTTCCCGTTCTACCTGTCGATCGTCCTCGGCGGCGCCAGCCTGTACGGGCTGGTCGCCGCGTTCCTGTCGCGCCGGGAGGCTTCCGAAAGCTTCGTGACGCGGGCGCAGCTTCGCCGCGTGCTGGCGGTGTTCGTGCCGACGCTGCTGTTCGTCCTCGCGACGCAGTTCCTCGGGCTCTATGTCGCGAGCTTCCTGCTGGTCGCAGGCTTCATGCGCCTCGTCGGCAAGATCGCGCTGTGGAAGTCGCTGCTCACCGCCTTCGTGTTCACCGCCGTGATGTTCGTGACCTTCGACGTCGCCTTCGATGTCATCATGCCGAAGGGCCCGCTCGAAGCGGCGCTCGGCCGCTGACGAACCGATGGGATTGACCTGATGGAAGCCCCGTAAATGGAAGCTTTGGGCCTCTTGATGCACGGCTTTGCCGTGCTGCTGACCTGGAAGACGCTGCTGTTGATGATGACCGGGCTGGTGCTCGGCATTTTCGTCGGCGTGCTGCCCGGCCTCGGCGGTCCCAACGGGGTCGCGATCCTGCTGCCGCTGACGTTCACGATGGACCCGACCTCGGCCATCGTGATGCTGTCCTGCATCTATTGGGGCGCGCTTTTCGGCGGCGCCATCACCTCGATCCTGTTCAACATCCCGGGCGAGGCATGGTCGGTCGCGACCACGTTCGACGGCTATCCGATGGCGCAGCAGGGCAAGGCGGCGGAGGCGCTGACTGCGGCCTTCACCTCGTCCTTCATCGGCTCGCTGGTCGCGGTGATGCTGATCACCTTCCTGGCGCCGATGATCTCCTCCTTTGCGCTGAAATTCGGGCCGCCGGAATTCTTTGCGGTCTATCTGCTCACCTTCTGCTCGTTCGTCGGCCTCGGCCGCGAGGCCAAGCACAAGACGGTGATTTCGATGTCGCTCGGCCTGCTGCTGGCCGGCATCGGCATGGACACCGTGTCCGGCCAGTTGCGCATGACGTTCGGCTCGGCCGAACTGCTGCGCGGCGTCAACTTCCTGGTCGCCGTCATCGGCCTGTTCGGCATCAGCGAAATCCTGCTCACCATGGAGGAACGCCTGGCGTTGCGCGGCCACGCCGCCGGCATCTCGCTCCGCGTCGTGCTGTCGGTCTGGAAGGACCTGCCGAAATACTGGGTGACGCTGGTGCGCTCCTCCTTCATCGGCTGCTGGCTCGGCATCACCCCGGGCGGCGCGATCGCCGCGTCCTTCATGGGCTACAACCTCGCCAAGCGGTTTTCGAAAGACCAGGACAATTTTGGCAAGGGCCGCATCGAGGGCGTGTTCGCGCCGGAAACCGCGGCGCATGCGTCCGGCACCGCGGCGTTGCTGCCGATGCTGGCGCTCGGCATTCCCGGCTCCGGCACCGCGGCGATCCTGCTCGGTGGGTTGATGGTGTGGGGCCTCAATCCCGGACCGCTGCTGTTCGTCGAGCACAAGGATTTCGTCTGGGGCCTGATCGCCTCGATGTATCTCGGCAATGTCGTCGGCCTCGTGCTGGTGCTGACGACGGTGCCGATCTTCGCCTCGATCCTGCGGGTGCCGTTCGCGGCGGTGGCGCCGATGATCGTGGTGTCCTGCGCGATCGGCGCCTATGCGATCCAGAACGCGATGTTCGACATCTGGCTGATGCTGGGCTTCGGCATCGTCGGCTACGTCTTCAAGAAGATCGGCGTCCCGCTGGCGCCGTTCACGCTGGCGCTGGTGCTCGGCAACCGCGCCGAGGACGCGTTCCGCCTGTCGATGATCGGAGCCGGCGGCGATCTGAAGGTGTTCTGGTCGAACGGCCTGGTCGGTTCGATCACGACGCTGGCGATCGTGCTGCTGTTCTGGCCCATCATCGACAAGGCCTTCGGCAGCGTCGCGCGGATGTGGCGGCCGGCGAAGGCGTAGTCGAGGACGTTCGACGAGGAACCAGCCTGTCATCCACTCCGGCGGAGGATCAAGTACGCCGCGGCTCCTCGGTTCAATCACAGAGGTCTCTGGAGCCCTGGGTCGCCGGTCAAGCCCTATTGGACGCACACATCTCTTGCTAGGCGAATATGTCCGCACCACTTTGCGTGAGGTTCACGAACGTGCCGCTCTCAGACAATTTCAGCCAGCTGCGAGCTATCGCAAGCTCAAGGCCGGCGGTGCATTCAGCGAACGTGGCCTTATCGCCGAAGAGAAGAGGCCGTTGAGCTTCTCGGTGTAGATTCTGCCATCCTGGACGGTCTCAAAGGGCTTGTGCATGCTCCATGAGGCGCCGAGCTGCCTGCTCGGGGATCGGAATAGGGCGCGATTGGCCGTCAATTTTACTGGCGATTCTCATCGTTTCCAATGCTTGGAAAATGGCACGGCATGGCTGATTCTGTCATGCCAGTTTGGCACGATGTTCACAGAACCTGCGGCGCCGCATCTGCTGCAGACCAGGCGCCGGCCGATTATCGACTAAGGCAGATCACGGGCAGGTGTCCAGATGGACATCAACCATGCGGCGGTCGCATTTACCACCCGAACACTGGATTGCAGGTTACATGGCCGCGAGCCATTCCGCCGGGGGATTATTTGCCAGTCGATCGGACGTGTCGCTGTTGCTGAGCCTTCGGCTATGATTCCACCGGCGACGGAGACTCGCGAGTTGTCCATCTATTGGGATCGGGAACTGTCGCGAGGTACAGGCCGTTGTGGTACCACGGCCGGTGGAAAACATCGCATTCGGATCATGGCCCTATGAAGCAAAGCCTTTTCGTTATCCTGGCTTGCCTTGCCTTGCCTTGCCGCGACGCTTCCGGTCCGGTCCTTCGCGCAGGATCGTGTGACAGATGATTCCAACAGGCAAGCCCGCGAGCACTGGCAATCTCGCGTCAACGCGGACCGTGAACGGCTAGAACAGCGGCGAAAAGAACTGCGGCTCGAACGCGAGAAGCGACTTGCGCCAAAGCGGGAGGAACTGCGGCTCGATCGGGAGAAGCGAATTGAACCGAAGCAAGAGGAGCTCAGACTCGATCGCGAGAAGCGACTGGGGGCAAAGCAAGAAGAGCTCAGATTGGATCGCGAAAACAGGCTCGGGCCGAAGCAAGAAGAGATCAAGCAAGATCGCGAGAACCGCATTGAACCGAAGCATGAACAGTTGAAGCGAAAAATCGAGAAACAGGACGACCTGCGGCAGGGAGTACGTTAGCGGCACACGTTCCGTCCGCCCTGTTGTTTACAAACAGACGTACCGGGCGGAGGGACCTGGGGCGGCTGGACCGGCAAGACGGTGGGCCCTGTCACAGCGCATGCCTGTGCTGGGCAAGTTGCTGGGACTGAGTCGCCAGGGCCGGAACATACGGATCGCATCCACCCATTGAAGCATTGGCAGCTGCATTTCGCCTGGGCATTTGTTGCGTAGGCAAGCCAAACACTCAAAGCGGCGATTGTCAGAGAACGCATCATTTTGATTGCTCCAATCGGTGTAGATAGGCCTCATGCGAGAGCATTCCTTGGTACGCGTCGACACAATTCAAACTAATCCGAGAGTCAGTTGCCTTCGGCTGCCTTTATGGGTTTCAACAAAATCCTGGACAGCAGGTGGCACATCGCACATGCGAAGATCGCAGCGGCGCCGGAGTTCTGACGCGACGTCTTGCGAGACATCTTCGGACCAGCGCTCCCCGGTGTTGAAGGCGATTACACGAATCGGATTCGTGTATTGCCCGGACATTCCCGGATGACCGTCTCAAGATCGGTGCCTTCGTAATCCGCCTCAGCGCAGGCTCTGCCAATTCGACCAAAATCATAAACAACCAAATAGACCGTCTGATCATCCCGCTCGGCACAATGGAGGGCATCCAACTCCTAGGCACAATGAACTCCCCGCTACAAAACGGGGATTCAAGCCGACGCGCGCAGATTCGTTCCGCTGATCGGCGTCACCCTTCCAGTGCCTGGTAAACGGGACGGCTCACCCGATTCTGTCATGCCAGTTTGGGGCGCGGTTCACAGATCCTACCGCACCGCATTCCTTGCAGACAAGGCGAGCACCGATCTTCGACCAAGGCAGGTTTTGAGGCAGCGTTTCCAGGTGGACATCGACCATCGACCGTGCGGCGATCGCAATTACCGCCCGAACATTGGATGTTGCAGGTTTCATGGCCGTCTGCGATCCAATCCGCCGGGCCGCCTGGTGGGTATTTGTCTGTCCGTCGTGTGGGTCGTGGCGAAGCCATTGCTGGTTCCGCAACTGACGGCAGACCGCAACTCACCCATTTGTAGGGATGAGGAACCGGTCAAGGCACAGCCTGTGTAGTACGGAGAACATTCAATAACTTCATTCAAAACACCGAGAGCGTGATGCATATTCTTATGATCGCTGTGGTTACTCCGGTTGCCAGTGTTCCGGTCGCGTGCTTTGCGCAGGATCGCGCCACCAGCGATCCGAGCAAGCAGAGCCGAGAGGAATGGTAATCTCTGGTCAACGAAAATCGTGAACGACTGGCACAGCGCCGCGAAGAATTAAAGCGCGCGGAACGGCTTGGACCCAAGCGGAAGCAGTTGAGACTCGCTCGCGAGAAGCGACTTGAGCAAGCAAGAAGAGCTCGGATTGGATCGCGAAAAAAGGCTCGGACCGAAGCAAGACGAGATTAAGCAAGTTCGCAGGAACTACATTGAACCGAAGCGTGAACAGTTGAAGCGAGAGATCGAGAAACAAGACGACCTGCGGCAAGGGGTCACGTTAACGGCACACGCTGCGCCCGCCCTGTTGACGACAAGCAGATGTACCGGGTGGGGGAACCTGATCAGGCTGGATCGGCAGTAGGTGGGGCCCGACACCGCGCACGCTTGCGCCGGGCATGTTGCTCGCCAGGACCGGAGCAGACGGATCGCATCCATCCATTGACGCACTGGTAACCGCATTTCGCCTGCGCCTCGCTTGAGTAGATCAGACCTGGACCCAACATGACGATGGTCAAAAACCGCGTCACTAAGCAATTCCGATCGCGCCGGCCCATCGCGAGGTACCGCGAAGTCACCACGGATGATTCCGCGGCCGGCGGCAGGACGCAAATTATCTACCCGTGGTGGATCGGAGTGGGGCTGAGGTACAGCGACCCGGGGGTCATGGTGCGACTCAAAGAAAATGCCGTAGCCGCGCGACCTCGGGCACAATATCTTCCGTCAAAATTGCTTGCACCAAGGGAGGCTGAGCCTGCGTATGTATCTCGTAGAGATGCCGCGCTCCAGCCGGCTTCGCCATGAATTCACGAATACATTCATCCAGCGTGCCATCGAGCAACAGATAGGGACCAGGAGCTTGATGGCTGCGCTGGTTATTCAATGAAGGCCACTTCCGAAGAACAGCTGGCGCGTCAAAATTGACGTGATGGCCGGGACCGGTCGCGGGCGGATCGCTGTCTATCACTCATTCACCCAGATCGACGCATTGCATTGAAGGCAGCAAAGAACGCAGATGGTGGATTGTTTTTTGATGCTCGGCATTCGCAGGTACAGAGGCGGGACGCCATCGCATTTGGGACACTGGCTCGGTGCATCGCGCGGTAATGGCTGCACAGCACATCTCCATTCGATAGGGGGGCGGCTGGATTTACTGTTTTTCCTATGTACACGCCTCAAAGTGGGCTCATGATCGTGGGGACGAGTCATGAAGAACGAGTTGGAACAAATGTCGACCGATGATCTGTTCGCACTTCACGAACAGATGGTGGCGGTCCTCAGATCGAGGTTGGCGACAAAAAAGGTCGCGCTCGAACGTCGATTGCAGCAACTCAATCAGCAATCAAAGCTAATGGAGACGGTGAAGCCCGGCCCGTGGGGGCTACTAATGACCCTCGGACACTTCGGCTGCGCGTGGAAGCTTCTGCCGTTTTTATCGAATCTTTGAGCCTCTCGATCTCTGCTCTTCGAGTGAGAAGATCGGCTGCCGTCTGGAAAAGGTATTGCTCGTCGAAAACCCGGACTACTTTTTTCATGTTTAGCCCCTTACGCCCGCACTGCACCAAACAGTGCAAAAATAACCATCGGCGGCCACGAAATATGTGTGCCAGTTCACTATATGGCTGAAAAAAGGCGGGCGAATGCAATGACGCAGCGCAACCTGCACTGGAATCAAGCAAAATAAACTTGTGCCCACCATTTGTTCCGTATTCGGAACAACTCCGTAGTCTTACGGGTTAGCTAGCCAATCCAAACTACGGAGAGACTGATGACAACCCTGCAAGCAATTGCTTTTGGCGCCATGCTCGCCTGGACTCCATCGCTCGTTGTTTTGGCGGCCTCTCTATGGGACGCCCCCGAACTCGATGGAATGGATTGATCGCAGTGCCATTCACTGCGTCAGGGCAAGCAAGCCGCGCTCTGCCCTTCAATTTACCCCACAATCCATCCGATGCGGTGTCAATCGGCGTTGGAATGGGACCCTCGTATTGCCGCACTTGCGAATGTTATCCTGACGGTGCCATTGCGACTGACGACGCGATGACGATTGATCGACCAGGCCGGGTGGTTTTCCCGGCTTGCTCGACGAGAGGGGCTGTGGGCGGATCGGGCCCTACATAGCCCGAGCCGTCCGCAACCCCCGGGCAATGGGCAGCGGTCCGCCGAGCGGCGCCTCGACCAACGGTTCGGCAGCCTTTCGTCTAAGCGCCCTCAGTAGACGCTGCACGATCGAATGCTGTCTCGTCCCGAACTCCTCAAGGTATTTCTCGCTCAGCCGGCCGACGATGGCGAGTGCGGTCAGCTGCGGCTGTGCGGCTAACTAGTTCTCGATCATAGCAATATGTGGGTCGAGCTTGGACGGCATGCGAACCTTGGTCTTATAAGGTCGACGGGAGGTGCGTTGCGCGCGGCTCGCCGACCTTCATCGTCGTGCCGAGCGTCTTCGCAACAGTCGCTGCGGTCGTCGGTGAGTGCGTTGCAGGCTGCGCGACTGTCCGGCACGACGGTCGACACGATTGCCGAGTTCCTCTTGGGTTGCGGGAATCTCGGCCAAGAGCGCAACAGGATCGAGCGAGCGATACTGATCGCGCAGCCGCGTCTTCACGGCCGCGGCCACCTGGGATGCGCCAGCGCGCGCTGGTAGGGCGTCAACGGAGCATGGTAGCGCTTGATCACTTTCGCCCCTTCGCGACGCATCTCCTTCAGCTTGAACGACGGCTGGAAGAAGTTGACGTAGAGCCGTGCCGCCGCATAGAGGCGGCCCATCGCGCGCGCCGTCCCGAGGCCGTCGAAGCGGCCGTAGCCCATCAGACGAGCGGAATTATGCCGTTGATTTGGGTGGGGACGGAAGCGGGATATTTTTGAATTTGGGGATTGACATGATTTCGGAAAACCAGAAGTTGTCCGTCGAACAATCACAGATGTCGTAGAGGGTGGGCAAAGCGACCTGTCCGCCGTAGCTCGAAGAGCGAAGGCGGAAGCGTGCCCACCATTGCAGGGTCAATGCGGATGGATGGTGGGCACGTCGCTGGCGCTCCTTTACCCACCCGGCGGTTCGTCATCCCGGCAGCATTCGCTTCGGCAGGCTGAATGCTAGTCGGTAGAGCGGCAGGCTTTCGATAACGGTGTGGTGCTCGGCGGGAAGCGCCTTGCGTAGATGATGCAGGGCGTCGCGGACGGCGGCTTCGTCGAGGCCCTCGATCAGCAGCAGCGCGGCGAAGGAGCCGTCATTGTCCCGCATGCCCTTCTCTTTGGTTTTGATCGAGGTCTGCGCGGTGTCGGTGAGCAGGAGCCGCGCGGCGATGATGCGGTCGAGGCGCGCCAGATCGGCGACGAACGCCGCGGCGTCCCAGGAGGGGATGGCGTCGAGGCGCAACGGCGCGACGATGCCGCCCTGGCCGACGCCGGCCGCCGCCGCGACGCGGCCGCCGCCGCGCGCGAAATTGCCGAGCCGGGGCATGACGCGTTGCGACCACGGCGTCGGCGCGTTCAGCCGCGCCAGATAGTCCGCGCCGCCGACGACACGTTCATCCTCGAGCTCGTACAGGATGAAGTAGCGGTTCACCGATGCGCCAAGCGCGCGAAAGATGCGGCAGGCCAGGAATCCCGTGACGCCGACCCGCTCGGCGGCGTGTTCGCGGGTGATCCAGTGCGCCCAGTCGGTTTCATCCTGCGGCGCGAGATCGCTCCAGATGGCGAGATAGCCGGCTCCCTGCATGTCAGCCTCCATTCTTCAGGTTGGGCCGACGCGCACGGGCGCGGGCAGTGACGCCGGCAGTTGGCCCACAGCCTGCAGCGCGGCCTGCATCGCGACGATGTAGCCGTAAGGGCCGAGGCCTGCGATCACGCCTTTCACCGCCGCCGAGAGTTTTGAGTGGCGATGCAACTCGTCGCGGGCGTGGATGTTGGAGATATGGACCTCGTAGATCGGGCCTTCGAAGATCTTCATGGCGTCGTAGATCGCGATCGAGGTGAAGGAGTAGGCGGCGGGATTGATGATGAGGGCGTCGGCCGTGCCGCGCGCAGACTGGATCAGGTCGACCAACTCGCCCTCATGGTTCGACTGGTGAAACGCCAGTTGCGTGCCGGTAAAGGCGGCGAACTCCTCGCAGGACGCCTTGATGGCACCCAGCGTAGTCGAGCCGTAGATGTGCGGTTCGCGGATGCCGAGCATGTTCAGGTTCGGGCCGTTGAGGATCATGATGCGCATGGAATGCCTTTCATGGGAAAATGACGGGGCAGTGTAGCGGGTCGCGGCGGCATGTCAGCCGGCAAACCATTTCGCCGGAACGGTGACGAGCGCCGGAAACAGGATCATCAGCAGCAGCACGATCAATTGGGCAATCATGAACGGCCAGACGCCCTTGATGATGTCTTCCATGCTGATGCGCGACACCCCGCAGACGACGTTGAGGACGATGCCGACCGGCGGGGTGATCAGTCCGATCGAGTTGTTGATAATGAAGAGCACGCCGAAATAGACCGGGTCGATTCCTGCCTGCTTGACGATGGGCATCAGGATCGGCGTCAGGATCAGGATGGTCGGCGTCATGTCGAGCGCGGTGCCGACGACCACGACCAGCGCCATGATCGCGAGCATCAGCAGCGTCTTGTTGCCCATGAACGGGCGGACCAGATCGACCACCTGCGTGGCGATCTCGGAGATCGTGATCAGCCAGGAGGAGACGAGGGCGGCTGCGACCAGGAACATGACGACGCTGGTGCTGAGCGCGGCCGAGACGAAGACTTCGTAGAGTTCGCCGAACTTCAGCTCGCGGTAGACGCAGGTGGAGACGAACAGCGCGTAGACGGCGACGACCACCGCGGCCTCGGTCGGCGTGAACACGCCGAAGCGGAGGCCGAAGATGATGATCGCGGGCAGCATCAGGGCCCAGAAGCCGTCGATGAAGGCCCAGACGATCTCGCGCAGCGACTTGCGCGGCGGGCTGGCGATATTTTCCCCGCGGGCGACCCACCACCAGGCGAAGCAAAGTCCGATGCCGAGCATCAATCCCGGAAAGATGCCGGCCAGGAACAGTTTCGAGATCGAGACGCCGCCGGTGACGCCGAACAGCACAAAGCCGATGCTTGGCGGAATGACCGGCCCGATGACGCCGCTGGCGGCGACAAGCCCCGCCGCATGCGTCTTGCGATGGCCGGCCGCGACCATCATGGGCACCAGCAGGGCGGCGAGCGCGGCAGCGTCGGCGGCAGCCGAGCCCGACAGCGAGGAAAGCACGCACGCCGCGAGGATCGTGACGTAGCCGAGACCGCCCTTGACGTGGCCGACCAGCGCCAGCGCGACATTGACGATGCGCCGGGCAAGGCCGCCACGGTTCATCAATTCGCCCGCGAGCATGAAGAACGGCACCGCCATCAGCGGAAAGCTGTCGGCGCCGTTGATGATGTTCTGGGCGACGATCTGGGAGTCGAAGACGCCGAGCGAGTGCATCAGCGCGACGCCGCAGACGATCAGCGCGAAGGCGATCGGCATGCCCAGCGCCATGGCGCCGAGCAGGGAGAAGGTGAATACGGCGAGCGTCACGCGCGTCTACCCGATGCCGGAGCCCGGTCAGACATTCTCTTCGCTTTCCTTCACCGATATGAGGTCTTCCTCGCTCGCGGCGCCTGACAGCACGCGGAACAGATCCAGCAGCAGGATCACCGCGGCGGAAACGCCGAACACGAGGCCGGAGGAATAGAAGAACAGCCCGACCGAAATGCCGGAGGCGGGCGCGCTGTCGCCGAAGGTGATCACCGCCTGTTTCCAACTCCCCAGCGTCAGCAGCCAGTCGGCGTAGAGCATCAGGAGATAGCTCGCGACGAAGCAGATCTTCCTGCCGAGCGGAGGGAGCGCGCGAACCAGGGTGTCCACGCCGAGATGGGCGTGCTGGCGCAGCGCGACGATCGCGCCGAGGAAGGTGAGCCAGACCAACAGCCAGCGCGACAGCTCTTCCGATGTCGCGATCCCCGAGTTGAAGAGATAGCGCAGCGTGACATTGGTGAAGACCAGCACCACCATCGCCGCCAGACAAAGCGCGATCGCGACCTTGAGCAGGCGGCAATAGAGGTCGATCAGCCGTTCGACGGCAGCCACGGCTATTTGCCGCCGCGGATGCGCGCCAGTTCGCTGCTGAAGAGCTTTACCCGCGCCGGATCATATTCTCCGGAGAATTTCTCGATCACGCCTTTGGTCGCGTCCTGCATGCGGGCATATTCGGCCGGCGCAATCTCGTTGAACTGCATTCCCTTCGCCTTGAGCTCGCCAAGCGACTTTTCCGCGGCCGCGACGGTCTGGTCGCGCTGGTACTGGCGGGTGTCGGCGAAGGTATCGCGGAACATCTTCTGCTCCTCAGGCGAAAGGCCGTCCCAGAACTTCTTGCTGACGATGATGACGTTCTGCGTGAAGGTGTGGTTGGTCGCCGAGACGTATTTCTGCACCTCGAAGAACTTGTTGGAGAGGATGACGCTGTAGGGATTCTCCTGGCCGTCGACCGTCCGGTTCTCCAGCGCGGTGTAGAGTTCGCCGAAGGCCATCGGCACCGGGTTGGCCTTCAGCGCCTTGAAGGTTTCGAGATAGACCGGGTTCGGGATGACGCGCAGCTTCAGCCCGGCAAAATCCTCGACCTTGGCAATCGGCCGGCTCGAATTGGTCGCGTTGCGGAAGCCGAGCCCCCAATAGCCGAGACCGATCAGCTCCTTCTCCGGCAGCGTGTCGAGCATCGCCTTGCCGAAGGCGCCTTGCGCCAGCGCTTCGGCCTGTTCGAAGGTGCTGACGATGAAGGGGAAGTCGAACAGGCCGAGGTCCTTGACGACGCTGGCGAGCGAGGTCGTCGAGGCCGAGAGGATTTCCTGGGTGCCGCCGCGCACCGCCGACTGCTGCTGCATCTCGTTGCCGAGCTGGGAAGCGGCGAATTCACGGATTTTCAGCTTGCCGCCGCTCTTGGCCGCCAGCACCTCGGCGAACTTCTGCACACCGAAGCTGACCGGGTGGTCCGTGTTGTTGAGGTGACCCCAGCGGATCGTCCGTTCCTGCACCTGGGCTGAAGCCGGTGTGACCAGCAGCGCGCACAGGCTGGCGGCTGCGCAGAACATTCCCATCCGCATGGCGGTTTTCTCCCATTTCGCGATCTCAGGTGTCGCGGTGGGAAACATAATTCATATGGCAAAGGTAAAGTCAAAATATAAAATCAGTGTCATCATATGAAATAGAACGTGTATGATGCTTGGATGAGGCTTGAGAGGAATCGGCCGGCATGGCACTGCCGGGCCGCAGCGCGCGCAGGAATCGGCATGACACTGATCGATCGGACGGATGAGCAGGAAGCGGTCGGCGACGACGGCTATCGCCGTATCCGCACCGACATCGTGTTCGGCCGGCTGCGTCCGGAGCAGAAACTCAGGCTCGAAGGCCTGAAGGAGGACTATGGCGTCAGCGTCTCCACGCTGCGCGAGATCCTCAGTCGCCTTGCCGCGGAAGGCTTTGTGCTGGCGGAAGGCCGCCGTGGGTTCGAAGTCGCGGCCGTATCGGCCGCCAATCTGAGAGAGCTCGCCGAGCTGCGGCTATTGCTGGAATCGCATGCGATGCGGATTTCCTTCGGCCATGCCGACGTCGAGTGGGAAGGGCGCGTGGTCTCCGCGCACCACAAGCTGGCGTCCACCGACCGGTTGATGGAGAAGGGGCTCGGCGAGCTCGAGAAATGGAAGCGCTATGACGGCGAATTCCACCAGGCGCTGATTTCCAACTGCGGCTCGCGCACGCTGATGGAGACGCATGCGCTCGTGTTCGACAAATACTTCCGCTACCAGATGGTCGCGTTCAGCTACCGCGGCAGCGAGCCGGCCGAGCAGCACAAGGCGCTGCTGGATGCCGCGCTGAAACGCGACGCCGAGGCGGCGGTCGCGACGCTACAGGTGCATGTGAACAATTGCGTCGAGCACGCGCTGGCGACGGCGGCGCTGAAGTAGCGGTTGAACCCCTTGAGCGGCAGGGTCACCAAGTAATTCGTCTTGCACCGCAAGGGGATAGACGGGTTGCTTCGCTGGGCGTGAGAGTAGTTTTATACCACCTTGCGCTGGCGCAGTTCCGCGATTTCGTCCTTGGCAAAACCGAATTCTTCCAGCACTTCCTCTGTCTGCTCGCCGAATTCCGGCGGCCGCGCGGCCATCTTGCTCGGCGTGCGCGACAGCGTGACCGGCTGGCCGACGAGCTGGATGTGGCGGTTCTCGTCGTTCGGCACGTGCTGGGCGATGCCGAGATGCCTGACCTGGGCATCATCGAACATCTGGTCGATCGAATAGATCGGGCCGCACGGCACGCCGGCCTCGTTCAATTCCCGGACCCAGGTCTCCGTCGATTTCTTCTCGGTGAGCTTGCCGATGGCGGCGTTGAGCGCATCGCGGTTCTTCGAGCGGAGGGGCGCGGTGGCATAGTCGGGGTTGGTGATCAGTTCGGGCGCGCCGATCGCCTGCGCGCAGCGTTCCCAGATCCGCCCGCCGGTCGTGGCGATGTTGATATAGCCGTCGGAGGTCTTGAAGACGCCGGTCGGGATCGAGGTCGGATGGTTGTTGCCGGCCTGTTTGGCGACTTCCTTCTCCATCAGCCAGCGCGACGCCTGGAAATCCAGCATGAAGATCTGGGCCTGCAGCAGCGAGGTCTGCACCCACTGGCCCTCGCCGGAGACGTCGCGCTCCAATAGCGCGGTGAGGATGCCGATGGCGCAGAACAGCCCGGCGGTGAGGTCGGCGACGGGGATGCCGACCCGCATCGGGCCCTCGCCGGGCGCACCGGTGACCGACATCAGCCCGCCCATGCCCTGCGCGATCTGATCGAAGCCAGGCCGCTTGTGGTAGGGCCCATCCTGGCCGAAGCCGGAGATGCTGCCATAGACGATGCGGGGGTTGATCCGGCGCAGGCTCTCATAGTCAATGCCCAGCTTGGCCTTCACATCGGGGCGGAAGTTCTCGACCACGACGTCCGCCTTGGCGGCGAGGCGCTTGAACACCTCGAGGCCCTTCGGGTCCTTCAGGTTCAGCGTCATCGCCCGCTTGTTGCGGTGCAAATTCTGGAAGTCCGAGCCGCGGCGCGGGCCGCCCGGCTGCTCGCCACCGCTATCCTCGAGCAGCGCGTCGACCTTGATGACGTTGGCCCCCCAGTCCGCCAACTGCCGGACGCAGGTCGGTCCGGAGCGAACGCGGGTGAGATCGAGCACGGTGAAGCGGGAAAGGGCCTGCGAAGCGCGTGGGAAAGGCATTGAGAAACCTTGTTTTTTTGAATTTTCGCGGGTGGGGAGAGCAGCCCGGTGCGACTTAAACAAATCTTGCGCCGATTTCCAACAGCTTGTTCGGCATTCCACCGAAGGGGCGGCGGCACACGGATGGGTTGTTGATCGGTGGCCTGCTCGGTTTTAGCTTCCGTAAAAATACGGGGTTTTGTCCGGGCGGCGGTGCATGGCAAAGCAGGGCCGATTGGTGGATAAGCATTGATGGCGCAGTCCTGCCGTGTAGGTTGGCGAATCCTTGGTAATCGAATGAACGGCAGGCGGACCTGATCGATGAAGAACAGCCTTTTCGATGGCGTCTGGCCTCCTGCAGCTGATGACACCGACAACGGGGTGATCATTGCGGCTCGCGACGGGTTCGGGACCGACGACGGCGGCTCGCTTCCCTCGGCGGCCGGGGGCGCGGCTATGACGACGGTCAGTGCCGCCAAGCCGGTCGCGTCGATCGCAACGCTCGCCGACTACCTCATCACCGGCTTCTGGCAATACAATGCCACCGTCGCCCATTTCTTCCCCTCCAGCACCATCAGCTACAACATCACCGGGTTGAACGCGTCGGAGCAGTTCCTCGCGCAGACGGCGCTGCAGGCATGGTCCGAGGTCGCCAGCATCACCTTCGTCCAGACTTCGGGCGCGGCGAATATCACCTTCACCCATAACGGCACGATGCAGGCCTACACCACCGGCAACTGGCCGGGCGGTTCGATCACCGACCAGTTCGTCAACATCTCGACCGACTGGGTGACCAACGACGGCGGCGCCAACGACGGCAAGACCGGCATCGACAGCTACGCCTACCAGACCTATTTGCACGAAATCGGGCATGCGATCGGCCTTGGCCATCAGGGTCCGTACAATGGCAGCGCGTCGTATTCGACCGACGCGCTCTATGCCAACGACACCTGGCAATATTCGCTGATGTCGTATTTTTCGGAGCCCAACTACTCCGGGAGTTCGTACCGGTACGTGGTCACGCCGCAGATGGCCGATATCTACGCGGTGGCCTTGATGTACGGCGCGGCTACCACGACCAGGGTCGGCAATACCGTTTATGGCTTCAACAGCAATGCGGGCGCGGTATTCAGCTTCGGCAACTACAGCCCGGCGCCGGCGCTGACCATTTATGACAGCGGCGGCAACGATACGCTCGATTGCTCCGGCTATTCATCGGCCCAGACCATCGACCTGCATCCCGGCGCATTCTCGTCGATTGGAGGGCTCGTCAACAACATCGGCATCGCGCTTGGCACGGTCATCGAAAAGGCCATCGGCGGCAGCGGCCGCGACACCCTGATCGCAAGCGACCTGAGCTGCACGCTGTCGGGCGGTGGCGGCAACGACACGCTGATTGGCGGTGCGGGATCTGACACGCTGATCGGCGGCTCCGGCGTCGACACCATGACGGGTGGCGCCGGCGGTGACACGTTTGTGTTTCGGCCGGGCGATACATCGGCCGCGAGCGGCCAGCATGATCGCATCACGGACTTCGTGTCAGCTCTGGATCACGTCGATCTCAGCGGCATCGACGCGATCAGCGCAACGGGTGGCTACGATCAGTTCCGCTTCCTGGCCACTGCAGGCTTCGACGGCATCGCCGGCGCGCTCGATTATTTCTACAACAGCGCTCTCGGCGTGACTACGCTTCAGGGCGATACCAATGGCGACGGCATCGCCGATTTCTCGATCGATATCTCGGGCAATGTGACGATCAGCGGCGCCGATGTGATCGGCACCGCCGCTGCCGTCGCCCTGGAGTCGTTCGGCGCGACGTCTTTGACCTTCTACGGAAGCTACTATTATCTTTACGCCGATGGCACCTCGACCGGACCTTCGCTGAAATATGCCGGCTCCCCGTTTGTTTCGGGACAGTTCGGCGCCATCACACCGATCGCCGGCGAGCAGACATCGGGCGGTTACGTCGTTGCCTGGAAGGTCCCCGGCGCCGACCAGTATGTGGTGTGGACCACCGACGCCAACGGCAACCAGATTGCGAATGTCACCGGGGTCGTTTCCGGAAGCAGCGAGGTGCTGCAAGGATACGAGACCACGTTCCACCAGGACCTCAATGGCGACGGCACCATTGGCGTCGCCGGGACGGTGATCGAATCGTTCGGATCGACCAGCCTGGTCAAGGTTTCAAGCAACTATCGTCTCGGCAGCAGCGGCCCGACCTTGAAGTACGGCGGCGCAGCCTATGTTGCCGGACAGTTTGGCGCCGTTGCACCGATCGGTGCCGAGCAGACCTCCGGCGGTTTCGTCGTTGCCTGGAAGGTGCAGGGCGCCGACCAGTACGTGGTGTGGACCACCGACGCCAACGGCAACCAGATCGCCAATGTCACCGGCGTCGTGTCAGGAAGCAGCGCCGCGCTGCAGGGATATGAGACCACGTTCCACCAGGACCTCAATGGCGACGGCACCATTGGCCCAGCCGGGACGGTGATCGAATCGTTTGGATCGACCAGCCTCGTCCAGATGGCGGGCAACTTCTATCTCGGCAGCAGCGGCCCGACCTTGAAATACGCCGGCGCTCCCTTCGTCGCAGGGCAGTTTGGCGCCACTACACCGATCGGTGCCGAGCAGACCTCAGGCGGTTTCGTCGTTGCCTGGAAGGTGCCCGGCGCCGACCAGTACGTGGTGTGGACCACCGACGCCAACGGCAACCAGATTGCGAACGTGACCGGGACCGTTTCAGGGTCCAGCGCCGCGCTGCAGGGCTACGAGACCACGTTCCACCAGGACCTCAATGGCGACGGCACCATCGGCGTCGCCGGGACGGTGATCGAATCGTTTGGATCGACCAGCCTGGTCAAGATCGAAAGCAACTTCTATCTGGGCAACAGTGGCCCGACCTTGAAGTACGCCGGATCTCCCTTTGTTGCCGGACAATTCGGCGGCGTTACGCCGATCGGTGCCGAGCAGACCTCGGGTGGTTACGTCGTTGCCTGGAAGGTGCCCGGCGCCGACCAGTACGTGGTGTGGACCACCGACAGCAACGGCAACCAGATTGCGAACGTGACCGGGACCGTTTCAGGGACCAGCGCGGCGCTGGAAGGATACGAGACCACGTTCCACCAGGATCTCAACGGCGACGGCACCATCGGCGTGCCTCCCGGACAGGCTGCGCCTGGTCAAGCGACGATCGCTCAGGACAGTGCAATCGTCACAGGTTTCGGATCTGGCCAGGCCTTCACCTTCCCGTCGCTGTCCGATTTGAACGTGATCGGACATTCCGGTGCAGCGATCGACAGCGCAACGCCCGCCGGTTTGGAGCCGCTGTCAGGTCAAAACGATGCGCACCCCGGCCTTGCCGGCAATTTCCACGACGCTGCAACGACCAATCCGGATTGGCTTGCACATCTTCTACACCAGGGCGACTTCCATCTCGTGTGAACGACGCATCTGATCGCGGCTCAAGCCGCGTTCCCGCGTTCGAAATGCGAGCCGGAGCGGAATAGCCTGGACCGAACTGGCCTATTTGCTTCAGGCACCCGGTCGACTAAAAGCCACTTCCATAGCTGCGAACGAAGAGAGACACGCGACTGTGTGTGGCATATTCGGCATCGTCGACAGGAACGGCGCCGTCAGCGAAGACCGGGTAAGGGAACTGACCGACCTGGTCGCGCATCGCGGGCCGGACGGGTCGGGCACGCATGTCAACGGCAATCTCGGGCTCGGCCATCGCAGGCTCGCGATCATCGATCTCAGCAGCGACGGAATTCAGCCGATGCGCCATCGGCGGCATCCGCTATGGATCACCTATAATGGCGAGATCTACAACTACATCGAGCTTCGCACGGAGCTGCAGGAGCTCGGCGTCGTCTTCGAGACCGCGACGGATACCGAGGTCCTGCTCAATGCGTATCTGACGTGGGGCGAGGACTGCGTCAACCGCTTCAACGGCATGTGGTCGTTCGCCATCCATGACGAGCGCGACAACACGCTGTTCTGTGCCCGCGACCGCTTCGGGGTGAAGCCGTTCTATTATGCCGACACGCCGGTGGCGTTCGCCTTCGGCTCGGAGATCCGGCAGCTTCTGCCGCTGATCGGCCGGCGGATCGCCGACGACCAACTGGTCAACGACTTCCTGGTTTGCGGATTGACCGATCACACCAGCAGGACCTTCTTCAGGGGGATCGAAAAGCTGGCGCCGGGGCATTGGCTGCGTGTCGATGTCGCCACCGGCCATTTCAGGATCAATCGCTACTATTCTCTCAAGACAAATCCGCGCGCGCTCAGCGAGAACGAGGTGCCACGCCTGCTTCACGATCTGCTCGATGACGCGACGCGCCTTCGTCTGCGTTCGGACGTGCGGGTAGGGACCTGCCTGTCGGGCGGGCTGGACAGTTCGAGCGTCGCGACGTTGGCCGCCGCGCGCCATGCCGCCAATTCCAGCGAGCCATTCTTCGCGATCACCGCGGTGAGCGAACAGGCCAGCAACAACGAGGAAAAATACGCGGTCAGGATCGTGGAGCAGTCGCGGCTCGGCTGGAAGCGCACCCGGCCGAGCTATGAGGAATTTGCCGCGACGGTCGACACGCTGATCGATGTCCAGGAGGAGCCGTTCGGCGGCCCCTCGATCATGATGCAGTACGAGGTGATGAAGGCCGCGCGTGCCAACGGCGTGACCGTGCTGCTCGACGGCCAGGGCGGCGACGAGACATTGCTGGGCTATCAGCGTTACTATGCCGCCTGGCTGCTCGACCGGCTTCGACAGGGCGGTGTTGGCGGATTTGTCTCGGCATTCCTGGCCGCGGCAGCGGTGACGCCGGTGCGAAAGCTCGCGATGTATCTCGCTGGCGCCAGCTCCGCCACGGTGCGGGAGCAGGCTTATCGCTGGAGCTATGGGTTTCTGAAAAACCCCCGGCTTCCGGATGCGCTCAGGCGGCTTGCGCGCGGCGCAGGAAACGCCGAGGTGATGCAAGCGCTCGAAATCACCGAAACCAGCCTGCCCATGCTGCTGCGGTTCGAGGACAAGAACTCGATGCATTTTGCGATCGAGACCAGATTGCCGTTTCTGGATTACAGGCTGGTGGAGTTCGGGCTTGGCCTTCCCGTCGCCGTCAAGCTGAACAAGGGCTGGACCAAGTGGCCGCTGCGCGCCGCCATGCAGAAGGATCTGCCTGAAGATATCTGTTGGCGAAAGGACAAGGTCGGCTTTGCCGCGCCAGACCAGATATGGCTGAACCGGCATGCGGATGTTATGTACGAAAAAGTGCTGGCGAGCTCGCTGGTCGGACGGTTCGCCGACCTAAAGGTTCTGCGGAAGCGCTTTCATCGTCTGGATACGGGAATGCGGTGGAGATTGTACTGTATAGCGCTCTGGCAGGAGCGATTCCGGATCGAGGCGGTGTGACGGTGGGCGTGATTTCCGGGCGCATCCAGCGTCATCGCTCTTGCGAAGGCTTCGAATTCCCGCGGGCCGGCGCATGAACATCTGGCTGCTGCATCCCTTTGCCGGAGGGCCGGGGCTCGGGCGCCATTGGCGGCCGTACCTGCTCGCGGAAGCCTGGGGCCGGATGGGCCACAAGCCGATCGTGATTTGCGCGAATTTCCATCATCTGCTGGTCGGTGGAACGCGGCCGCCCGGACCGCAGCGGATCGGCGAGGTCGATTTCTGGTTCGTCGATACGCCGCGCTATGCCGGCAGCGTCGGCCGTCTACGAAACAACATCTCATTCGGCTTGAGAAGCAGCCGCGATGCCGCCGCGATTTCGCAGCAGTTCGGCAAGCCGGATCTGGTCATCGCGTCCACGCCGCATCTGTTCTTCGTTTCCGTCGCAGGGCGGATGGCGCGGCGATTGGGCGCGAAATTCTGGGTTGAAGTTCGCGACCTCTGGCCGGAAAGCATCGTGGCGCTTGGCCTGATGCCGGCACGGCATCCGCTGATCACGCTGCTGGCCTGGCAGGAGCGTCTTGCCTACCGCTCGGCGGATCGTGTGGTCTGCCTGCTCGGTGGCGCGGAGGCCTACATGAATTCGCGGGGGCTCGCGCCCGGCCGATTCCGCTGGATACCGAATGGCGTTTCGGAAAGCGAGATCAGGCGTGCGCGAGAGCCGGCGGAAGTCACGCTTCCGTTCATCGAGCGAATTCGCGACCTGAAACGGCAGGGCAAGCGCGTCGTGCTGTATGCCGGCTCGATGGGGCCGCCGAATGCGGTGGAGTACCTGGTCGATGCCGCGGCCTTGCTCGCCGGCAGCAATCCCGAAATCCAGTTCGTGCTGGTGGGGTCGGGCACCTCGCGCGAGGCGCTTCAGCAGCGCGCAAGCGGCCTGGCCAATGTCGAGTTTCATGAAGAGGTCGATCGGCCCGTTGCGCATGCGGCTCTGCGGTTGTGCGACTGCGCCGCCGTGTCGTTTCACAACAACCGGCTCTACGATTACGGCATCAGCCCGAACAAGATCTTCGACTACTGCCTGTTCGCGCCGCGCAGCGTCATTGCTTGCGCGCCGAAAGCGCTGACCGGCCTCGAGGATCTGGTGACGCTGCGATGCGCGCCGGATGACCCCTCGGAGCTTGCGCAGGGCCTCCTGTCCGCGCTGGCCGGTCCGGAGCAGAAGCTGGAGAAGCGCGTCGCCGCGGTCGAGCGTTTCAGCTATTCGGCACTCGCCGCCCGGTATCTGGCTTGATCCGTTATTCCGGTCCAGTTCCGATTCTTCCCGGCCGATGTTCATAAAATATGATCATTATCAATGGCTTATATGTGTTCATGATTTGAACAAGGTGCTTGACGTTCACGCGCTGAACGCGCTAAGAGCGCCGATATGGGGATTCAGCCGACAGACAACCGCGACAGCGATCGCATCGTGCTTGGTCTTTTGACCTCGGTCGAAAGCGATGGATCGCGATCCCAGCGCCGCATGGCCGCCGAACTGGGCGTAGCCCTCGGCCTCGTCAACGCCTACCTCAAGCGGTCGATCCGGAAGGGACTGGTGAAGGTCGGGCAGGCGCCGGCGCGTCGCTACGCCTATTATCTCACCCCGCAGGGTTTTTCCGAAAAGTCGCGGCTGACGATGGAGTATCTGTCCTCGTCGTTTTCGCTGTTTCGCAAGGCAAAGGACGATTACGGCCGGCTGTTCACGCGCGCCCACGCGCTTGGCCTGAGGCGTCTCGTCCTCGCCGGAAAATCCGACCTTTGCGAAATCGCCATTCTTTGCGCGGTCGACAGCCCGATAACCATCGTTGCCGTCGTCGATCCCGATGAGACCGCGGGGCGGTTCATCGGCGTCGATGTCGTGCCGGGCTATTCCGACGTCGCCGAATCCTTCGACGGTGTCGTCGTGACGGATTTGCAGCGCGCGAAGAATGTATTCGAAGAGGCGGTGGCCCGGTTCGGCAGCGACAAGGTCTTCGCGCCTGAGCTGTTGGGGTTGCGCCCGTCACCGGAACAGGACGTCGCGCCATGAACAACGAAACAGGCCTTCGCTGGTATGTTGTGCAGACGCACATCAATGCGGAAGCAAAAGCCGCCGCGAATCTTGCGTTGCAGGGTTTCAGCCTGTATTTGCCGCGCTATCTCAAGCGTCGCAGCCATGCGAGAAGAGTCGAGACCGTGGCGCGCCCGCTGTTTCCCCGTTATCTCTTCGTCGCGATGGATGTAGCCGCGCAGCGATGGCGGTCGATTCAGTCGACAATCGGCGTATCGCATCTCGTCTGCCGGGGCGTGACCCCTGCGTCCGTCGACGACGGCGTGGTCAACGCCCTGAAGGCGCGGGAAGACGAAGGTGGCTTCGTCAGGCTCGAACGGCGGGCGCCGTTCTCTCCGGGCGACAGAGTGAGGGTGGTCGATGGCGCGTTCGTCGATAGCCTGGCGCTGGTCGAGGGCGTTGCCGATCGCGAACGTGTCTCCATTCTGCTCGACTTCCTGGGCCGCAAGGTGCGCGTGCTCGTGGGCGCGGAGCTGATTGCGGCGGCGTAAGGTCGCCTGCCTTGCGAGGCAGGTGAGTGGTGCAGTCCGGTGGACCTCGAGTCACCCGGAGTGCGGTAGCATGTCTGAAACAGGCCTGGAGCAGCGCCTCCGGGCCAACGTAGTCATCCAGGAAATCGAGAGCTGAACAGATGGATATTCGGGGAAAGCGCTTTGTCGTGATCGGTGGGGCTGGACTGATCGGTTCTCATGCGATCGATCAGCTCATTCAGCAGGACGTCGGCGAGATCGTGATCTACGACAATTTCGTGCGCGGCACGCACGAGAACCTCGCCAATTCGTTGCGCGATCCCCGCGTCAAGATCTTCGAGGCCGGGGGCGATATCACCCACACCGATATCCTTGACGCCGCGCTGAAGGATGCGGACGGCGTATTCCAGTTCGCGGCGCTGTGGCTGCTGCAGTGCCATGAATTTCCGAGGACCGCCTTCGACGTCAACGTCAAGGGCATGTTCAACGTGCTCGATTCCTGCGTTCGCAATGGCGTCAAGCGGCTGGTCTGGTCGTCGTCGGCGTCCGTCTACGGCGACGCCATCGAGGAGCCGATGACGGAGGATCATCCGTTCAACAACAAGAATTTCTACGGTGCGACCAAGATCTGCGGCGAGGCGATGGCGCGCGCCTATCACTTCCGTTACGGGCTGGATTATGTCGGGCTGCGCTACATGAACGTCTATGGCCCGCGGCAGGACTATCGCGGCGCCTACATCGCCGTGATCATGAAAATGCTCGATGCGATCGACAGGGGGCAGGGGCCGACGATCCTCGGTGACGGGTCCGAAGCGTTCGATTTCGTTGCCGTGGAGGATTGCGCCTCGGCCAACCTTTGCGCCATGAAAGCCACCGCTACCGATCGGTTCTACAATGTCGGTACCGGCAAGCGCACCTCGCTGAAGGAGGTTGCCGAGAAGCTCCTCAACCTGACGGGCTCGAACCAGCCGATCAACTATGCCCCGCGAAGCCAGGCGACGCTGGTGCGCAACCGGATCGGTTCGCCGAAGCGTGCGCAGGAGGAGATCGGCTTCACCGCCGGCATCGACCTCGACGAGGGGCTGCGCCGGCTGATCGAGTGGCGCAGGCTGCACATCGATGAGGTCGAGCAGCGCCGCGCGAAAGCGCAGGTCTGAAGCGCGATTGAGCGCAACCGGGATCGGATAGGTCGCCATGTGTGGCATTGCCGGAATATTTCATCGGGACGGCCGGCCGGCGTCGATCACGTCGCTGAAGGCGATGACCGACGTCATCGCGCATCGGGGACCTGACGGCGAAGGCCAGTATTGCGACGGGCCGATCGGGCTCGGGCATCGGCGGCTCTCGATCATCGACCTGACCGATGCCGCGCGTCAGCCGATGGAAACCAAGGACGGGCGGTACGTCCTCACCTACAACGGCGAGATCTACAACTACAAGGAACTCAAGCTCGAACTGTCCGCCCGCGGCCACAAGTTCAATTCATCGGGTGACAGCGAAGTGCTGATGCAGGCCTTCGCCGAATGGGGGCTCGATGCCCTGCTCAAGCTGAACGGAATGTTCGCGTTCGCGATCTGGGACACCAGGGAACGCAGGCTGACGATTGCGCGCGACCGTTTCGGGGTGAAGCCGGTCTATTACACCGAAGTCAACGGCGCCCTGCTGTTTGCGTCCGAGCACAAGGCGTTCCGGGCCTTCCCCGGCTATGCGGCGCGGATGGACCCGGAGGGACTGACCGAATACCTCTCGTTCCAGAATTTCTTCACGGACCGCACGCTGTTTGCCGGCGTGAAGCTGCTGCCCGCGGGCTGCTACATGCAGATCAGCCTGGGCGACAAACCTGCCGCGCCGGTCCGGTACTGGGACTTTCATTTCGAAGAGCCGCAGGGAGCCTTCGACGAGGCGGATGCGCTCGACGAGCTCGATCGGCTGTTCCAGCAGGCTGTCAACCGCCAGCTCGTCAGCGATGTCGAGGTCGGATCGTATCTGTCGGGTGGCATGGATTCCGGCTCCATCACGGCGCTGGCGGCCGCTCAGCTCCCCTTCATGCGAACGTTCACCGTCGGTTTCGACCTCAGCTCCGCCTCGGGCGTGGAGCTCGGCTACGACGAGCGGTCGAAGGCCGAGTACATGTCGTACCGCTTCAAGACCGAGCATTACGAAATGGTGCTCAAGGCCGGCGACATGGAGCGAGCGCTGCCGAGCCTTGCCTGGCATCTCGAGGAGCCGCGGGTCGGACAATCCTATCCGAACTTCTACGCGGCCAAGCTGGCGTCGAAGTTCGGCAAGGTCGTGCTGAGCGGCACGGGAGGCGACGAACTCTTCGGTGGCTATCCCTGGCGCTACTACCGCGCGGTCGTGAACGACGATTTCGACCACTATGTCGAGAAATATTTCGGCTTCTGGCAACGAATGGTGCCCGGCGGAACGCTGCCGAAATTGCTGGCGCCGATCTGGCCGGATGCGAGCCGCGCCTCGCCGGTCGAGATATTTCGCGGCGTCTTCAGGGAGCATGCCTCGCAGCTGACGCGGCCGGAAGACTACGTCAATCACTCGCTCTACTTCGAGGCAAAGACGTTCCTGAACGGACTGCTCGTGGTCGACGACAAGCTCGCGATGGCGCACGGGCTGGAGAGCCGTGTGCCGTTCCTCGACAACGACCTGGTCGACTTCGCGATGCGGCTGCCGGCCAAAGTGAAACTGGGCAACCTGTCGGAGGTCATCCGGCTCAACGAAAACGAGCCGGGCGGAAAGGCGCAGCGCTATTACGAGCGGACCAGGGACGGCAAGCTGATCCTGCGCAAGATGATGGGCCGCCATATCCCGTCTGAAGTGGCCGATCGGGAGAAGCAGGGTTTTTCGGCGCCCGATGCCAGCTGGTTCAAGGGCGAGAGCATCGACTACGTGAAGCGGCGGCTGTTCAACAAGAAGGCTCGAATCTACGACGTGCTCGATCAGGATGCCGTCCGCGCGCTGGTCGATGACCACCTCCAGGGCAAGGAAAACCGCCGCCTGCTGATCTGGTCGTTGCTGAATATCGAGCAGCTGATGGAAGGCTACTTTTGATGAGATCATCGAACAGTCAGCCGGGTGCCGGTGCTTTGGTGTACTTGGCTGATAAAGTAATATCGGTGTGTGAACAGCCATGAGTCGATTCATCTCAGCCACTCGGTCAGCAGGAATTGGGCTCTCTCTGCGGCGGAACGGAAGAGCCGTGCGAGCCACGATCGATAGTGTGGTGCGCTATCGGGAATTGCTGAGGGAGATGGTTGTTCGCGATATGAATTCCGCCCATGCATTGCATCGACTCGGGTGGATATGGATCTTCGTACACCCCCTCGTGATGGTCGCCACGTATCTCCTGATCTTCGGCTTCGTATTGGGAACCAAGATCGCGGTTTCAGGAGAGTTTCCGGGAGATTTTCCAGGTTATATTCTGGCCGGCCTGGTGCCCTGGCTGATGATGCAGGCCGCGATTGTTCGTGCCCCGAGCGCCTTGATCGGTAATGCAAACCTTGTGAAGCAAGTTGTCTTTCCGATCGAGGTGCTGCCGATTACAACCACGATTGCATCGACCATCCCTCACTTGCCCGCGATTGTTCTTGTCATTCTTTATAAGCTGGTGGTGGGGGGTCTAAGCTGGGGTTTTCTGCTGTTGCCAGCCGCGTTCGCCCTCCATCTGTCATTGGCGCTGGGACTCTCGTTCGCGCTGGCGGCGTTGACGCCATTCTTCCGCGACTTGCGTGAGATCGTGACGGTGTTCACCTCGGTCGTGATGTACCTGATGCCGACGGTGTATCTCCCCGATTGGATGCCACCTGTCCTGCGGCCCATAATCTATCTCAATCCCTTCAGTTATCTGATCTGGGTCTATCAAGATGTGCTGTTCTTTGGAGCGATACGTCATCCGTTCGCGTGGGTCGTGACCGTGCTGCTGGCTTTGCTCGTCCTGGGAATCGGCTACCGCGCCTTCGAGAGGTTGAAACCGTACTATGGCAACGTCCTCTAATGAAATGTCGGTCGAGCCACAGGCGTCGGCCGGATCATCAAGTCTGGCCATCCGTGTCAACGGCCTGGGGAAGGCGTACCGTAGCTACGCCAATCCGTTCGATTTCTTTCGTGAAGTTCTTGGCGGCACGAAGCAGCATTCGGAGCACTGGGCTCTTGACGATATCTCTTTCGAGATTCCACGCGGACGCGTGGTCGGAATCATCGGTCCAAACGGCGCGGGCAAGAGCACGCTGCTGAGGATCATCGCAGGCCTGCTCGATGCGACCAAAGGTACGGTGGAAATCTTCGGACGCTTGTCGGCGATCCTCGAACTGGGAAGCGGCTTTCATCCCGATTTTTCGGGACGAGACAACATCACAATGGGTGGGCTCTGTCTCGGGATGACAAAGGACGAAATCGAGGCGAAGGTTCCGTGGATCATCGATTTCAGCGAACTGGAGCACGTGATCGATCAGCCGTTCCGCACCTATTCGAGCGGGATGCAGGCACGGCTCACCTTTGCGACGGCAATCAGTGTCGATCCCGAGATATTCATTGTCGATGAGGCTTTGGCCGCTGGCGACGCGGCTTTCGTTCACAAGTGCATGCGTCGGGTGCGGCAAATCTGTGAGTCTGGAGCGACCGTTTTGTTTGTCTCGCACTCGGAGGGACTGATTGCAGATCTTTGCGATGAGGCCATTTGGATCGATAACGGGCGTGTCGTCCTGCAAGGAGGCGCAGAACCCGTTACAAAGGCTTACCATCAATGGGTTTGGGATCGCGAGATGAAGCGTAATTCAGACGCGAATGGGGATGCCTACGAGCGGACAGTTCAGACAAGTAAATATGAACTCGGTGGAGAAGGAATTCGTGTTACGAAAGTGACCTTGCTAGATATTGATAACAGGCCGACCACCGGCGTGATGAATGGCGAAACATTGCGCATCGCCGTCGACTGGGAAGGCAATACTGTCGACGACAAGATTTATTGCGGCTATCGGATCGATAGCGATCGCCTGCAAGCTGTCTCCGGCTTCGATGCCTACCAGTTTGGAGCGTATATCAACGAAGGGCGGCCGCTGTCCGGTAGTGGAAGAGTTGTATACACGATTCCGAAAGCGGAGTTTGGTGAGGGACGCTATCATGTTAGCGTGTCTCTCTGCCGCTTCATGTTGCCAAAGGGCAACGAAGCCTATCTGCATTATGTAGAGAAGGCTGCTACTTTCTCGGTTAAGCGCCGCGTAATGTATCCAGCAAGTCTTCTTTACGAACCCCAAATTCAAGTGAGCTTTGAGTAGGATTGATGGTCTCTTCAGATTGGAAGCTTCGTCTCGAACGTTTTTTCTATGATCAGGCGGCAAAAGTCGACGGTGTCCCGACGCTGCTTGATCATTGCAGGGTTAGTGGAAAAGATCCAAGGCTATCGGCTCGGCCCGACCTCCACAGAGATCTGATTGCGAGCATTGAAAATGCTCTGAATCTGGATAGCACCTCGAATGTGCTCGAAGTTGGTTGTGCGTCGGGTTACATCGCCTGCGGGCTTGCTCCGCGCGTCGCTCAATACACCGGAATTGATATGTCGTCTCTGCCTTTGGCAGTTGCAGGTCGAATGAATATGGCTAACGCCAGGTTCTTCAAGGCGGATGGAGAGGCGTTGTCCTTTCAAGACGAGTCGTTCGACGCAGTTATTGCGAATGATGTGCTTCAGAATATTCCCTCCTTCGATGAAGCTATGCCGCTGGTCCGCGAGATGCTGCGCGTAGTTAAGCGCGGCGGTCGCGTTATGATCGGGTCTGTAGCGGACAAGAGCAAAGCTGCACAATATCAGGTGCGTGTTCACGAGTACTCGAAATGGCTTACTGCCGAATACGGGCCGCCTCCGGTGGCGGGGCCGGGCAAGCTGACGTCAGCAGCGTCGGAGGCGGTGAGCGCGGCGCCTGACGTGCCGGGAGAGGCTATATTCTATTACTATGATTATGATAACTTCTTTGACTTGGGTGCATCATTAGGTGCCGATGTGCGGATGGAGGATGTGCATCCGTTGAATCCGTATCGCGGATACCGTCACAACTTCATTCTTACCAAAAGATAACGCATGAAGTTTATATCGATTTCTGAGATTTCGGTTTCGGACTGGGATGGGCTATGCTCTCAATCCGAGCAGGGCTGGATATTTCATAGCCGCGGCTGGATCGAGATCGAGGCGGCCCAAAGTCGATCGGAAAATCGATCGTTCGGGATCGTAAGCGGTGGACGGCTTGTAGCGGCGGTTCCGCTTTTCATCTCCAATCTTGGGCTGAACGCGTTCGTTGAATTGCTGGTTCACAATGGATTGCACCGTCATACGGGATTGGTGCTGGCCCCCGATCTCACCAGTTCTGAGGTCAAGGAGATCCAGGGCCGTGTGCTTCGAAACATTTTGGATATTGCTCGGGGCGCAAATGCGGATCGTATTTACTTGGGGGAGCAAAACTTATCCCGAGAAAACCTTTCACCCGCGCGACGCGAAATTCCGTTCTGGGTAACTGATTTTGGCTTTCAACTGGGGAACAGTTTCGGTCCATTGGGGCTGGCTCCCGGACCGGGGCTTGCGTCTACGGTCGTCGATCAGATCGTCGTGTTAGCAGAACCCGAAGATAAGTTATTTTCCGCACTGACCAAAAGTTGTCGATACACAGTGAGGGCAGCACAGGACGCCGGCTTTCAAACTGTTGATCTGACCAGTTCCGACGATTGTATTTCCGAGTACTATCGCTTGGCTACGTTGTCAGCTCAGCGTACGGGAGAATCGCTTCCGAACGCGAGTTATTTTGAAGAGATTCGAAATCTGTTGTTGCCGCGCCAAATGTGTTCGTTTCTTTTCGCGACCTTCAACGGAGAGCGAGTGGCTGCCGCGATTTTACTTCATGACAAGAGGTCTGCGTATTATTTTGCCGGAGTTTCGGACCCAGCGCATTTGCCCAACGGAGTGAATGATTTTCTGCAGTGGAGGGCGATTGGATTCCTGAAGAGTTTGGGAAATTCGCATTATCGACTCGGTCCCTATTTTCCGAGTTTGCCGTCTGACTGGTCTGTTTCGAAAGTTACGCGTTTCAAGAGCAAATTTGGTGCTCAACCCTTCTCTATCGTGCAAGGCAGCAAATTTCTTAAGCCGCAACGCTATGCTCGACTTGCCCAGGACTACATAGCCAATCTTTGCTTGGAACTTACAGAAAAATGATATCGAGATATGCGCGAAGTATCGTGGGCGAGATGATGCGCTTAGTTGCTACTCTTGCAGGAGTGATTCCACGGCATGCCACGCGTCTCGCGACCCGCTGTTGGCCCTTCGTGTACAAGCAAATTTCGTTTCTCAACCGCCTGGTGCCGATGTCCGGCCCGCTGCGCGACAGGTTCGAGGACCTCGTTTTCACGCGGCATTGGCATCGCTGGTACAGGGGCGCCTATGTCCCGGAGAACAGGGACCTGTTCTTCGAGCATATCGTGACGTTCTTCTATCGTTATCCGATCCAGAAGGGTGACGTCGTCGTGGAGGTGGGGGCGAGTTCAGGTGAGGAGGCCTCGCGCTTCGCACGCGCGGTCGGTCCGAACGGACGCCTGATCGCGGTCGAACCGGAGGCGGGTAATCTCGCCAAGCTTGCGGCATGTTTTCCGAAGGACCGCTTCCCTCAGGTGACGATCGTCCCGAAGGGCGCCTGGAAGGAAACGACCGAGCTGCAGTTCTTTACCGGAGGCGAGAAGGAGCATCGCCTGGCCGATCTCGGCGCCAAGGAATTGAGCTACGAATGGTGGGGCGTGACCGACCATCTGCAGGAGCGGCGCTACAAGGGCACGACGACGGTCAAGGTGGATACGGTCGACAACATCGTCGCGGAAGCCGGCTTGAAGTCGATCGATTTTGTGCTGTTTGAAACAAACGGCGCCGAACTCGAGGGTGTGATGGGAATGGATGCGTCGCTGGCGATTACCAAGCGGATCGCGGCGCGTGGACACGTCATGCGCGACGGCGTTCCGATCTACCGGGAAATCGAGAGCTATCTCAAGACCAAGGGATTCGAGACCGCCGTCACGTCCGAAGGCATGGTGCTCGCGCAACGGCCGGTCGGCTGGCGGATGCAGCTCAAGACAACCGGCGCGCCTGATGCGCCCGTGATGTCGTAGACGAACGAAGAGCTTTCGGTGCCGCACCAAACCAACCTCGCGCACGGCCTGTCGGATACTGCCTCCGACAGGTCCAACTGGCGCCGTGATCTGGCGATGGTCCTGCGCCGCTATGGATTGCTCGGGCTCGATGCCGACGGAAACAGCGTCACCAGGCGCTTCTCGATCGTCAACGCCGGCTTCGAGAGCGTCGTGTTTTCCGCGGACCGGCTTTCGGTCGTTGTGGTGGACCGGCCGGGCTCAAGCGCGATCGACGGCCTCGAGGCCCGTGCGGAAGCCGGCGGCGGATTTCTGTACCGGAATCGTTCCTCCTGGTTTCGAAAGCGTGTTCCGGCCTACCGGGCCTTGTTGCCGCATGTCAGTTTCTCCGGAAAATCGCTGACGCCGGTGCTGATGACAGCGGACGGCCGCACCGTGGTGGGCTGGTGGGATCACGAGGGACGCCAACATCTGATTATCGGCCTGAGCGTTGTCGAGGAAACCGTCCGCTATACCCAGGGCGACCCGCAGAAGGTTTTCACCGCAAAGGACAAGACGCTCTGGGGCTCCGGGCACGAACGTTCTGCCTATCTCTACGAAGACAATATCGTTCCGAAGTTCGAGATGGTGCCGTGGGCCGACCGGCTCGGCTTCCTTCTTGCGCGATTGATCGCCGATGCGAGCGGGCTTCCGCTGCTCGAGCCGCTGCCCGGAGGCGCCCGGGGAGCGATCCTGCTGACGGGGGACGATGATCAGGCCTTCCTCGAAAAATACGACGAGCAGCTTGGCCTGCTCGGCGATTTTCCGATGACCTACATCATGCTGCCTCACACCAAGCATACGGCGCAGACGCTCTCTGCGATGCCTGCGAATATCGAATTCGGAGTTCATATCGACGCCTTGCCCGACCCGGCGGGCTATCCGTCGGTATGCCGGGCCCAGACCGAGGCGGTGCGCAGCCTGGTCGGAAAGCCGGCCCGAACGGTTCGCAACCATGGTCATCTGAACCAGGGATACTGGGGCTATCTGCCGAGCTGGGAGGAATGCGGCCTCGTGCTGGACTTGAACACCCGCGGGCTCGACGGGACTTGTCCGATGGGTTCCTACCTGCCGTTCCGGTTTCTGCGTCAGGACGGCTCATGGTCGTCTCACAGAAGTCTGTTCTCGACGTTCAGCGACAGCATGTACTATCTGCAGAAGTGGTCCACGCGCCAGCAGGTCAAGCGCATCAGCGGTCTTGCCGAACAGATCGATGGCAGCGATCCCGGCGTTATCGTTATGAACCTGCATCCGCAAAACGTCAGCGACTTTCACGACGTGCACCGCACCGTCATCGAGCTCGGCCGCCAGAAGGGCTGGACGGCGCTGGGGGCCGAAAGCTACATCGACTGGCTCACGACCCTGGATGCGGTTTCGCTGGTCGAGAGCGGAAGCGGTCTTGAACTGCATTGCGAGATGCCGATCGAGAATCTGACCTATCGTTGGCCGGGGCAGGGCGAGGCTATCGTCTTGCCCGCATGGAAACGCGTGGTCTCGCTGTAGATGAGGTATTTTCAGGCCCACAGCAGTGTTTTGCGTTTCATCAACCTTCTTTCGCGGATGGGAGCGGCGTTTGACCGGTCGGCGCCAACTCCGGAATCGGCCCTTACGGATGCGCTGAGAGGCCGCTCTGTCGAAGAGCGAGCTGCGCTTCTCACTGAAGAATTACGTCCCCGGAATTGCTGGCATAGTTTTGACCGCACGCCGTGGTGTCACCCCTGGCTGACGTCGGAGAACCTGAAGGCCACGAGGGCTTTCGAGCGCGCGATGACGCGTGAGCTTATTGAAAATTATGGAGGGCGCTCGGCGCGCGCGGGTCGCTACGCATTTGTCGGGAACCTCGCCAACAACATGGCCATCCGCGCGTTGCCGATGCGCAGAGAGGGATATTCGATCGACCTCTATCCGTCGCCGGGGGACCGATATGTCATGAGCCACCCGGGTTGGGAGCTGGCCGAGACGACGTTGATCGAGGGAGAAAGCACGATCGACGAATTGGAGCAGCGCGGCAGCAATCTTCCCGAAGTGCCCAATCTCTACATCACGCCCGTCGATGGCGGCGAGCAACTGGATCGGCTGATCAAGGCAGCGAACTTCACGCCGTCAAGAAAATGGCCGCCACGTTCTGTTCCCAAGTTCATCCGTCAGACCGACTTGCTGTTGTGGCCGGAATTTTTCGGTTATCTGCCGATGCTCAAGGCGCTGCAGAAATACGACTGCCTGTTTGCGGCGCAGTCTCCCTATCTGGCCTATCTTGCAAACCGACCCTACCTCGTGTCGCAGACCGGCGGTGAACTCTGGTTCGAGGCCTCCCGCAATGATGGCCTTGGCAATCTGCAGCGGCGCGCCTATGCCAACGCCTCGGCCTTTCTCGCAACCAACCCGTGGGCCTACTCCAATGCGCGCCGGTTTGGATTCCGCCATGTCATCTACGCTCCCCTGATGATCGATATGGAGGCGTATTCGCCAGGTCCAAGCCCGGCCCGAGAGGCGTGGCGGAAGGAGGTTGGCGGAGAGTTTTTTGCGCTTGTGACCGCACGGCTCGACCGCCAATGGAAAGCCTCGCATATCGGCATCGATGGCTTCCTGCAGTTCGCCCAGCGCCATCCCCAGGCGCGATTGGTGCTGGTCGGCTGGGGCGAGGACAGCGCCCGTGACATTGAGATACTGGAGCGTGCCGGCCTGCAAGGTCGCCTGGTCCGCCTTCCGGTTTCGGGCAAGCGCAAGCTGACCGAATATCTGCGCGCCGCCGATTGCCTGATCGATCAGTTCGCGATCGGCTATTATGGCGCTACCGCGCTGGAGGCCATGTCGACCGGCCTTCCCGTGATCATGAATCTTCTGACCGAGCAGTATGACGCGCTTTGTCCGACGGGCGCGCCTCCGGTCCTCAACGCTTCGACGCCGCAAGAGGTGGCGGATCAGCTCACGCGCCTCGCCGCTTCGGAAGAGCAACGTCGTCACTTCTCGAAGGCTTCGCGGCGCTGGATCGAGCAGAACCACAGCGTCGAGGTCTGGGGAGAGACCTACGGCGCTCTGCTGAACGCCGTCGCACGCGGAGCGAATCTCGATTTCAGCGGGGCGCCGCTCGCAGCACCGCTCGTCGCCGATGAGAGGGCCTATCATGCGGATATGCTCGCGAGCGCGCCGGCTTTCCCGAATTACTCGATCTGAGGCTTGTGATGCTGCCAAATTTCCTGATCGTCGGCGCGGCCCGCTCGGGCACCACCACGGTCTACAGTCACCTGAAGGACCATCCGGACGTCTATCTTCCGGTGAACAAGCGGCCGGAGCCGCATTTTTTCTTCAAGAGCGCCGAATATGCCCAGGGGCTGGGCTACTACGAAGAGAGGTTCTTCTCCGCGTGGCGGGGCCAGCGCGCCGTGGGCGAGGCGTCGACCTCCTATCTGTTCGGACCCGACGTGCCCAGGCGCATCCGCGGCAGTCTGCCCGATGCCAGGTTCATCTGCATCTTGCGCGATCCCGTGGAACGGGCGTTCTCGAACTACTGGCATACGGTCAAGAGCGGGCTTGAAACGCTCTCGTTTGACGACGCCATTGTGCGGGAGGCCGAGCGCAAGAACGAGATCGCGGGCACGGCGCTGGGCGAGTTGGCGCCGTTCGCCTACGCGGAGCGCGGCCTCTACCATCTGCAATTGTCGCGCTGGCTCGAGGAGTTCGATCGTTCGCAGTTGAAGATCGTGATCTTCGATGACTTCGTCGCCGATCCAGGCGGCACTCTGCGAGAGATCGCCAGCTTCCTCGATATATCCCCGGACGGTCTCCCCAATCGGGCGGTCGAGGTGGAAAATAGGTCCGTGCCGGAGGACCAGCGAATGTTGCCGGCCACGCGCGAGATGCTGCTTGAAACGTTCAGCGAGGATGTGACCGCGCTCGGTCGCTTGCTCGGCCGGGATCTTGGCCATTGGCTCAGGGCCTGACTGCGAAGGAATTCCGATGATACTCTGTCCGAAACATCACGTGGCGCTTGCTGCCGGAGAAGGTGGCAGCAGGTGGGTTTGCAGCAGTGGTTGCAGCTTTCCATCACCTGGACCTGGCGTGGTCGATCTGCTGTCGGAGCAGCGGACGGATGGTCAGACGTCGGATCACTATTCGTTGCAATGGGGCGCCGAAGTGGACTTCGCCTCGTTCTACCGCTCGAATCCCGGCGCGCTGTCGGTGATGACCAGCAAGCAAATGGGATGGCCCGGCCTGATCGAGAGGATTCGCCGGCAGGCGGACTCGAAACCCGTCAAGCTGCTGGATGCGGCGTGCGGCTATGGCGGTCTGTTTCAGGACCTGTTCGCTTCCCCCGCTCCGGACGGGTTGACCTATCTCGGCGCCGACATCCACGGCTCGCTCTCGACGATTCAGCGTCCCGCCGGCGTTGATTCAAGCCGCGCGCAGTTTGTTCGCTGGAATATCTCGGACCCCGTCCCGACGGACGACTTGTTCAATTTCGTAATTTGCCGGGCCGCCATCCATCATACGGAAAACCCGCGCGCGACGTTTGCTAGCTTGGTCAAGCGCCTCGCGCCCGGGGGAACCATCGCTATCACGGCATATGCAACCAAGGCGCCGATGCGCGAGGCCAGCGACGATGCGCTGCGGGAGCGGATCGTCCCGATGCCGGCCAGGGAGGCTTTCGACCTGGCGCGGCAGTTTACGTTGCTTGGCCGCGATCTGCAGAGTTGCGCCGGCAAGATCGTGATCGCTCAGGACCTGCCATTTCTGAACGTCAGGGCCGGCGAGTACGACGTTCAGTCGTTCATCTACGATCACTTCCTGAAATGCTGGTTCAACCCGGAATTCGGCGAGCGCTACTCGGATGTCGTCAATTTCGACTGGTACCACCCGCAATACGCATATCGCTACGAGCCGCAGGAGATACAGGTCTGGTTCGATGAAAACGGCATCAAGGTAGATCAGGTCTCGTCGACCAAGGCTCAGCACTATTTCGAAGGCCGCCGTGAATCCTGAACTGACATACCCGCACAATGAAATCTGATCATCCCCGCATGTCCTATCTCAGCCAACTCGAGCATGAAACCATCTTCATCCTGCGCGAGGCGTTTGCCCGTGTGAAGCCGACCGCCATGCTGTGGTCAATCGGCAAGGACTCGACGGCCTTGCTCTGGATCATCCGCAAGGCTTTCTTCGGCCACGTTCCGTTTCCGATGGTGCAGCTCGATACCGAGATGGAATTGCCGGAAGTCTACGAATTTCGCGATCGCATCGCCACGGAATGGAAGCTCGATCTGCGGATCGAACTCTGCCCTCCGGAGGACGAGATGGACCCGACGCTCGCGCCGGCCTCGCGGGCTGCCGCGCGAAAGACCGCGGGTTTGCGAAACCTGATCGGTCGCGATCGCTTCAAGGGGATCATCCTCGGAATTCGCCGCGACGAACAGAGCATGCGAGCCAAGGAGCGGGTCTTCTCTCCGCGCGCGACGGACGGAGCCTGGGATTTTCGCAATCAGCCGGCGGAATTCTGGGATCAGTACAAGACTGAAATCCCCGAGGGCCAGCATCTGCGGATCCATCCCCTGCTGCACTGGACCGAGATCGACATCTGGAAATACACTCTGCGGGAGAACATTCCGATCGTTCCACTCTACCTGTCCCGCTCAGGCTACCGCTATCGCTCGCTCGGCGAGAAGAATATCACGTCGCCGATCAAGTCTGACGCCAGCTCGATCGAGGAAATAATCGCGGAGCTGGAGGCGACGAACGTTCCGGAGCGTGCCGGTCGTCTGATGGACCACGATTCGGAAGACAGCTTCGAGCGCCTGCGCGCCTCGGGATACATGTGATACATGCCTCAGTATAATCAGGGTCAAGAAGCCGCGACGATGGCGGCTGAATCGAGCGGCAACCTGCGCATCGTGGTTGTCGGCCACGTCGATCACGGCAAGTCGACAATGATCGGCCGCTTGCTCCATGACACCGGGAGCCTTCCCGAGGGCAAGATCGAGGAGTTGCGGCAAATGAGCGAGCGGCGGGGAATGCCGCTCGAATGGTCATTCGTGTTGGACAGCTTCCAGGCCGAGCGCGATCAGGCCATCACGATCGACACCACGCGCATCTGGCTGCGGACACCCGGCCGCGATACCGTGATCATCGACGCGCCCGGTCACCGCGAATTTCTCAAGAACATGATCTCCGGGGCATCCGACGCTGATGCGGCGGTGCTTGTGGTCGACGCCGTGGAGGGAATGCGCGATCAGACCCGCCGGCATGCGTTCCTTCTGAAGCTTCTCGGTTTTTCGCAAATCGCCGTTGTGATCAACAAGATCGATCTGCTCGATGATCCAAAGGCGAAATTCACGGCGCTGTCGGAGGAGGTGCGGGATTATCTCGGCAGTCTCGATCTCGTTGCCCGTTTCATCATTCCGATTTCGGCCTACCGTGGCGACAATCTGGTCAACCGCTCGGACCATACAGGCTGGTATTCCGGGCCGACGCTGACCGAGGCATTGGACCACTTTCAGCCGCAGCGCTCGGCGACCGACCGTCCGCTGCTCATCCAGGTCCAGGATGTCTACAAGTTCGACGAGCGACGGATCATTGCCGGTCGGGTCACCTCGGGCACCGTGCGCAACAAGGACCGGCTGCTGTTTTCCCCGGGCGATCGGACCGCGTCCGTTGCCCGGATCGAATCGTTCGGCCATTCAGATCCGCCGACTTCGGCAACGGCGGGCGAGTCGGTCGGCCTGATTCTGGATGAACAGATTTTCGTCGAACGCGGCCAGGTGGCCAGCCTCGTCGACAGCGCACCCCCGTTATCGGATGTGTTCCGCGCCCAGCTCTTCTGGCTTGCAAATCAGCCGATGAAGACAGGTGCAAGCTATCGCATCAAGCTTGGAACGGCGATCGCAAACGTCACAGTGAAGGCCATCGAATCGGTGGTGGACCTTGATACGCTGGATGTCCGGCATACCGACCGGGTCGAGAGGAATGACCTGGCAAATGTGGTGCTGCGCGCGAGCACGCAGTTGCCGTTCCCAGGTGAGCGGCATGATCCCGCGCTCGGCCGCTTCGTCCTGCTGGACGGATTTGACGTCGCGGGCGGCGGTCTTGCGAGTCTCGAGGGCTTCCCTGATCAACGCCGTAGCCATGTCGTGGCCGGCAGCAACATCAAGAAGGTGGAGAGCCTGGTTACGCGTACCGAGCGCGAGGCTCGAAGCGGCCATCGCGGCATTGTCATCTGGTTGACCGGGCTTTCCGGAGCCGGGAAATCGACATTGGCGCAGGGCGTGGACCGGCTGCTGTTCTCGCGCGGATTCAACTCGTTTGTGCTGGATGGCGACAATTTGCGGCAGGGCCTGAATTCAGACCTGGGTTTCGCGCCGGATCAGCGAGTGGAAAACATCCGGCGCGTGGGCGAGGTCGCCGCACTGTTCGCCTCGGCCGGGACGATCGTGCTCTCGGCGTTCATTTCGCCCTATCAGGTCGACCGGGCGCGCGCGCGGGCCGCGGCTGCCGGATCCTTTCACGAGATCTATGTCAAAGCCTCGATAGAGACTTGCGAGAAGCGGGATACCAAGGGACTCTATCGCAAGGCGCGAACGGGTGAGATCAAGGAATTTACCGGCGTGTCGGCGCCCTATGAGGTTCCTGTCATGCCCGACTTGGTCGTCGACACCGACATGGATGACGTGAGTTCGAGCGTCACCCAGCTCGTCGAGTACATTACGAGAGTTTCAAGAGTCTAGACATCAGGAGCGGACGGGTTGTTCGCTCGGCGTTGGCCGGAGTTGCACATGAATCTGACCGAACCCAGTTTCGATGAAAACGAAATCATCGCCTTGCGTGAATGCCTGGATTCAAAATGGGTAACGCAGGGGCCCATGACCGAACGCTTTGAAAAGCTCATCGCGGACAAGCACGGGGTCAAGCACGCCATCGCGTGCACCTCGTGCACCGCGGCGCTTCATCTGGCTGCGTTGGCCCTCCAGTTGGGGCCGGGGGATGAGGTGATCGTGCCTGCATTCACCTGGGTGACGAGCGCGCATTCCGCCGAATATGTCGGCGCAAAGCCGGTGTTTGTGGATGTGGATCTGTCGACGTTCAATATCGATCCGGCCGCACTGAGGGCGGCGATCACCCCCCGAACCCGGGCGATCGTTGCCGTCCACTTGTTCGGGCTGGCAGCCCCCATGGATGAGATCAACGCGATCGCCAAGGCGCATGGCATCGCGGTGATCGAGGACGCGGCGTGTGCGATCGGAACCACCTACAAGAACCAGCTGGTCGGCGGGCTCGGCGATATCGGCTGCTTTTCGTTCCACCCCAGAAAGGTCGTTACCACCGGCGAGGGTGGGGCGGTCACCACGAACCGCGACGGCCTCGCCGCCATGGTTCGTTCGCAACGCAATCACGGGGCGAGCGGGGCACCCGACCCGTCGCTGGAGGAACCGGGCCCATGGACGATGGCGAAATTCGATAATCTGGGGTACAACCTGCGGCTGTCCGACATTCAGGCGGCGGTCGGGGTGGCGCAAATGGCCAAGCTGGAAAAACTGCTTGCGGAGCGGCGGCGACTCGGATTGCGTTATTCTGAATTGTTGTCGGAGGTAAATTCAATCGCCAGGCCATTGGGCGGAGACGTCGCCGGGCACACGTATCAGTCCTATGTCATCCGCATGCTCGAAGGAGGTAGGAAGCGCCGCAACGATCTCATGAAAGTGCTCGCCAAGGAGCAGATTCAGACGCGTCCGGGAACTCACGCCGTTCATCGTCTCGGATATTACGCTTCAAAGTATGGCACCAGGCCTGAGCAGTTCCCGAATGCGGCGCGCGCCGAGGATACCACCATCACCCTCCCGATTTTTCCGGGAATGACAGATGACGATCAGATGAAGGTCGTGCGGATCGTGCGATCGGTGGGATGATGATTGGCAGTTCGCACAACCTGTAATGCGTCAGTAATCCAAGTCGGGAGGTGGTGTGCAAGTGCGTAAGCGACTCGTCGCTCGCTGACGAGATGGCATGATGCAGCAAGGCCAAGAGCCGGCCTTGTTGAACATCGAGAGCCGTCGTTGCAAAAGAGCAAAAATAGATTCAGACGATGACCGATAGAAAGAAGTATGTGCCGGTAGAGAGTACCCAAGCAGAAACTTCGCTTGATTGGCTGAGGGCGTTCGAGCGTTCCAACGGTCGACCGCTGCGGGTGCTTCACATCGGCAATATTGCAAATAACGCATACAACAACGCCAAGATACAAAGGACCTACGGCATCGAAGCCGATGTTCTCTGTTACGATTACTACCATGTCATGGCCACCCCGGAATGGGAGGATGGCAATGTCCGCGCCAATGTGGACACGTTCCTTCCGGATTGGTGGTCGACGGAACTTCGGGGGTTCCGGCGCCCCGAGTGGTTCATTCAAGGGCCGGCGTCGCTTTGCATTGACTACATGGTGGCGCGCTCGAGAGGGCAGAACAGACTCGCAAGGCTTCGTCGCTGGGGAATTGAAGGAGCCTATTGGGATCTTCTCGAACAAAATGCGGTCCGGACGGGCAGCGAACGCTTCGCTTCGTCGAAGATCAGACTTTTTCGCGCCCTCAAGTCATGGAAGTACAAGCTTCTCCCCTACGCCATGGGTTGCGATTCGTTCAACTGGATGAAATTCAAGGGCCGGCCGGGAGGGCGGCTTGGAAAATGGAGACCCAAACTCAAGTCATATGCCGCGAGTTTCGACCCGTGGAAGACCCTTACCCAGCGTCTTCATTCCTTGCGAGGCTCACTTCGGGCTCGCGTCCTCGTACCGTTGCTGGTTGCCGAGTCCAAAGACCAGCGCGCCAATCGATTGGCGCATGTGATACTTTCGCTGTGGCGCCGGTTTCGAAAGTCCCGCGGTGCTGCGACCGTCGACCGACGGGAAGTTCTGGCGGCTCTGTCTGATAAGCAGTCGGGTTCAACGTTCCCCCTGATCGCGGTTGCACGCAGCCTCTTTCTGATGGCGGCTCGCACGGTCTTCGAAGTAGGCCTCTATGTATTATTCTTCCCGGTGCGGCTACTCATCAAGAGCGGGGTGGTTCATCAGGAGGATATCAACGAACGAACGGCAAGAGCCGACGGGTTCATCGCCATGTTCAAGCGACAGGAGCTCGATGTTCCGGAGGAGGTCTGGAAGGAATTTCATTGTTACCTGACGAGCCATGTGTTCAGGTTCCGGCCCATTCTCGCGAAATACGACATTATTCAGGGCTACTCGATCGATGGAATTATTCCGCTTGCCAATGAATTCCCGGCGTTCACGGCCTATGAGCACGGCACCCTGAGAGACATACCTTTTGCAAACACGTGGCTTGGCCTGGTTTGCAGATTGACCTACCGCAACGCGCCATCGTTTTTCATCACGAACTCGGATGTCTTGGGCGCCGCCGCGCAATTGGGCCTGAAAAGGGAGAGCACCTGCTATCTTCCTCACGCATTTGACGACCGGAAGCTCGACAATTTTCGTCAAAGCAACGCCTGCGTTGTTCCCGATCCCGATCTTGTTCATTTCTTTTGTCCCAGCAGGCAGCATTGGCGGGATCAGAACCCATCGTTGACGAAGGGCTCTGACCTGATGCTGAAGGCGGCCGCCAATGTGGCGGCCGAGGGACGCCGGTTCCGACTCATTCTGGTGGAATGGGGCGTCGATATCGACGCCAGCAAGGCGCTGATCCATCAGCTCGGGCTTGACGAATTTGTGTCGTGGGTACCGCCCATGAACAAGAAGTCGCTGTGGCATCAGTATTGCCGCAGCCATGCTGTTCTGGATCAATTCTCGCTGCCGGCCCTGGGAGGGGTAGGCTTCGAGACGCTCGCGCTGGGACGCAGGCTCATCACGAAGATAGACGTGGAGCAGTTGAGGTTGTTCTTTGGATGTCCGCCCCCTGTGTTGCCTGCGACAAATGTCGCGGAACTGGCCGACTCGATAAGGTCGGTTGTCCGTGATCCGGACGACAAGGCAGGCAAGGGAAAGGCGGGGCGGCAATGGATCAGGGATTATCATTCGGCTGAGCGAATCGTATCTCTTCAAGCCGATGTCTATCGCGCCTTGATCGAAAAAAGAGCTGAAACGGTATCGTTGCAGGACAATCTGTCTGAGTCTCAAGAGATGCTGGCTGGCCGGAATGGACCGGTTGATAGATCCGGGGATTTGCCGTTAATCCATCAAGGCAGTGGTTTTTCTCTCCAAGGACGTAGATCGTGATTTCTGAGAATTATGCATTCCTGTCGCCCGTCAACGCTTCGGGGCGGCTTGAACTTGAGAGTTTTGCGGTCGAGGGCGAGCATACGGTCGAGGGCGTTCTTCGAACCGCCGATCCCGCAGTCTGGTATCCCGTTGTCAAAGGCGTGCCGTCCTTCCTGACCGGAGCGATGCAGCCCGACCTTTCGGATTTCTGTGCCAGGCACAAGCTCGCGGCGCCGTCGGCGAGCCGCTCCCGTTCGGGCGCGGACGAGCAGGCCAAGACCAACAAGACCTTTTCCGACAAATGGCGGCGCTTCAAGCAATATGGACTGGAGCCCGAGCACAAGGAGTTTCTGTTCGGCTGGTACTGCAAGAAGCTGGGCGTGCCGGATCTGGAGGCGCTGAAGGCATTCTACGCCGGCAAGCAGCGGGTATTGGAGGTTGGGCCGGGTTCCGGGTTCAACACGCGCTTCATTGCAGAAAACTGCCCGGGCTCGGTATTCGCGCTGGACGTCTCCGATGCTGCGTTCACGACCTTCGAGAATACGCGCCACCTCGGCAATTGCTGCGTTGTGCAGGCCGATCTGATGGAGGCGCCGTTTCCCGATCAAACGTTTGACTTCATCATTGCCGATGGGGTGCTGCACCACACGCCGAACACGCGGGCCGCGGTGGAGGCGCTCTACAGGAAGGTGCGTCCCGGCGGTCAGTTCTTCTTCTATGTCTACCGCAAGATGGGCGCGGCGCGCGTCTTTTCGGACAATCACATTCGCGAGAACTTCATGCCGCTCTCGCCGGAGGAATGCTACGCGGCGTGCGAGGGGATCACCGAGCTTGGCCGCGAATTGTCGCGGCTGAATGCAACGATCACACTGGAAAAACCCATTCCGGTGCTGGGCATCCCGGCCGGAACGCACAATGTGCAGCGGCTGTTCTACTACAATTTCCTGAAATGCTTCTGGAACGAGGCGTTCGATTACGAGACCAACAATATGGTCAATTTCGACTGGTACCATCCTCATAACGCCTGGCAGCATACCGACGAGGAGGTCGAGGGCTGGCTGAAGGATCTGGGGGTGAAGGATTACGCGTTCAACGATTCAAATCCGAACGGAATTTCGGTTCTCCTGACCAAGCCTTCTGCATAATCCAAGCATGCGTATTCTGGTAACAGGCGGCACCGGGTTCGTGGGCTCCGCGCTTGTCCCGCGCTTGATCGAGGCCGGTCATGACGTCTTCTGCGCGTGCCGCCCTGGATCGGTTGCGCCGTTCGGGCAGACCGTTGGCTGGAACATGACAGGTCCGACTGCGACGGCAGGGCTGCCGGAGGCGGTCGACGGCATCGTCCACCTCGCTCAATCGCGCAGCTACCGCAATTTCCCGACGGACTCCCGCGAGATGTTCGAGGTCAACGTCGCCGCGACGATGTCCTTGCTGGAATGGGCGGCGCGGACGAAGGTGGCGAGGTTCTGCCTGGTATCGTCAGGGACCGTCTACGAGCCGTTCAGCGGCCCGTTGCACGAAGATGCGGCCGTATCTCCGAATTCATTTATGGGTGCGAGCAAGCTTGCCTCGGAAAATATCGCCAAGCCCTTTTCCAGTATTTTCGGCTTGAGCGTATTGCGGCTGTTCTTTCCATTCGGACCGAACCAGAAGGATCGCCTCATCCCCGATCTGATCAGGCGGGTTCGAACCGGTGAAGCCGTTCACGTCACGTCCGAGGGCGAGGGCATGCTGCTGACTCCGACATTCGTCGACGACATCGTGGAAGTAATTCTGACCGGTCTCGAAGAGTCCTGGACGGGCACCAAAAATGTCGCAAGTCCCGAAGCTCTCTCGATCAGGCAAATAGCGGATGCAATTGGGCGGCAGCTCGGGAAGGCGCCCAGGCTGGAGGTATTCCCGCGGCAGCCCGTCAGCATCGTACCGAGCCTGGACCGGCTCGCGGAACGCTTTGACCTCCGCCGTTTCGCCCGGTTCGAAGACGGTCTGGCGCGGACGATCGGGCGGGTATGAAGGCAAAATTCATGCGCATCATCCGCTGGGGGCGGTGGATGACTATCGCAGGCCATGAGGCCAGCCATCTCCAACTGCATGTTTGATGCTCTCGCAAGACGGGCTCGCGCGGCAACGGAGCGGCGGATCGCGAAAGGTGAGGTTCGCACGCTTTGGGCGTCGACGCCGATCCTGACCTTGCCGATCCTTGCCCGGTGCGATCGCCTGCTCGGGCTTCAATCGTCATCGCTGGTCTTCAATACCTACTACATCACGCGATCATTCGACATAAACCTGATCCTGCTGGAAGGCGCTTTTCGGCTGACGCGAAGCCGCTGGTGCCTGAGCGTCTTCCGCCGCCTGGTGTTCGCCTGGGCGTTGTTGCGTTTCGACGTCTTTCACTATTTCTACGATCGCGGCCTCATGCTGAGCGAGGGGCGATACGGCATCAATTCCGAGGAAGTCGACCTGTTGCGCAAGTCCGGCAAGCGACTATACACCTACGCCTATGGCGCCGACGTGCGAACCCGGGAAACGACGCTGGGGCTGGGGCAGCCAAATCTGTGTCAGGAATGCCCGCAGCCCGGAAAGTACTGCATCTGTTCGGAGGAATTGCTGCAGTCCTCGCTCAAGCCGCTCGCGAAAGGCGCTACCGCCCAGCTTGCCATGGGGGACATGCTCGCCTATGTGCCGGGCTGCCGGGACATGCATTACTGGCCGATCGACGCCACGAAGCTGGCTGCGCCGCCCGTTGCGTTTCGCTCCGGCGAGACGCTGAAAGTGGCTCACGCGCCGAACCATGGTCATTTCAAGGGAACGCGTCTTCTCATCAATGCGATCGAAAGGCTCGCCAGCGAAGGCGAGAAGATCGAGCTGGTTTCGGTTCAGGGAGTCTCCAACAGCAAAGTCATCGGGCTGTTTGGCGCGTCGCACATCGTTGCCGACCAGTTTGTGGCCGGATTTCACGGCTATACCGCACTCGAAGCGATGGCGTTGGGGCGGCCTGTTCTCTGCTTCATGCGAAACGACCAGATGATGATCGACCCGGCGACTTGTCCGATCATCAACACGCGCCCCGAAAAGATCTATGACGTGCTGAAGCAATGCCTGCGTGGCGAGATCGATCTGGATCGTGCCGGCCAGGCCGGAAGGCGCTATGTCGAACAGCATTACAGTCCGGAAGCGGTTGCGGCGCGCCTGGGACAGCTTTATCTCGACACCGCAAACCTTCCCGCCGATCTGAACGCGAAGCTGCGGGCGCGCGTGACCGATCTAATGAAAGGCCGCGCCGAGGCGGCGCCGGCGCAGATCTAGATTTGCCGGCGGCCTTGGAAGTTCAGAGCAGGAATGTGAGCAACGCTGCCCAGGAAGAAATGAGGGCGCTCGAGTGGTACGCGCGCTGGCAGCGGCAGATGAACCGTCCGTTGCGCGTGCTGCATCTCGGCAACATCGCCAACAACGCCTTCAACAATGCGCGCATCCAACGCCTGTACGGCATCGAAGCGTATGTCATCGCCGCCGAGAACTATCACATCATGTCTACCCCCGAATGGGAGGAGGCAAGATTCAAGGGCGACTATGGCGATGCCTTCTTCCCGGATTGGAAAAAGGTCGACCTCGCCGGATATGTGCGCCCGGACTGGTTTGCGGCGGGACCGCTGGATTTGTGCTGCGAAGTGATCGACTCCCAGGTCAACGGGCAGTCGCAGAAAACCGCGGCGCTGGTCGCCAGGCTGGCAGCCCGCCGCGAGGCCATTTGCGCGACGGGCTATGGCGGCCGGGCGACGCGATTGGCTACCAGGATACGCCGGAAACTTCGCTCCGAACTGCGCGGCCTGAAGGCGGGCGGTTCAAGCGGCGCGCCAGCGAATCCCGTCGGGTCGCGGCTGCTTGAACTCTGGAAACGCGCCAATGTGCCGCATGAGACGCCGGTCAGTGGACGAGATTTCAAGAGCTATGCGTCGCGGCTCGGCATGTTGCAACCCCTGTTTGAGAAGTTCGACGTGGTTCAGGGCTATTCGACCGATGGTGCGTGGCCGCTGTTGGCCAACCGGCCATATGTCGCCTATGAGCACGGAACGTTGCGGGCGCTGCCTTTCGCGCCGGATGCGCTGGGCAGGCTGACCGCGACCGTTTTCATGGGCGCGGAGCACGTCTTCATAACCAATTTGGACTGCATCGAACCCGCGGAGAGGCTTGGCATCTCCGCGGATCGATACACGGCGTTGCCGCACGCCTTCAACGATCGAAAGCTTGCGGAATTTCGCGACCGGAATCGCGACTTGCAACCGCCCGGCGACCACGCGGTGCTGTTTCATCCGGCCCGCCAGGACTGGCGGGACCCCAATCCAAGCCTGATCAAGGGCAATGACCGTCTCATCCGCGCCTTCGCACGGATCAGCCTGATACATCCGGCTGCAACGTTGAGGATGATCGCGTGGGGGCGCGATCTTGCCGCCAGCCGTGATCTGGTCGCGAGCCTTGGCATCGAAGGCAAGGTGCAGTGGATCGACCCGCTGCAGAAGCAGGACCTGTGGAAGGCCTATCTCTCGAGTCACGCGGTATTGGACCAGTTCGTGTTGCCTTCGTTCGGAGGCGTTACCTTCGAAGCGCTGGCGCTCGGATGCAGGGTCGTTACCAACGTCAATGTCGGCGATGCCGAGCGTTTCTTTTCCAGGGCGCCGCCGGTCTATTCGGTGTCGAGCGAGGACGAGATCGCCGCGGCATTGGAGCGGATCATTCTGGATCGGGACGACACCGGCGGGGTCGGCGAAGCGGGAGCGGATTGGATCAGGAGGTATCATTCAGCGGAAAGAATTGTGGAGCTGCAGTTCGGCGCGTATCGCCGTCTGCTGAAGTCGGCATGCTGGAAGCCGGCCGTTTGAGCGGGGGATGAGGGCGCGGTGAGAGTTCTGCATGGACCGGTCAACGTTGGTAACCAGCCATGGGCGCTTTCGCGCGCGGAACGTCGTTTGGGCGCCTCCAGCGATCTGACCGTTCGAAGCGATACTTGGCTCAAATACCCCGCCGACCTCGTGCTTTCCAGGCACGGCACGGGCTTTGTCAAGACAGCCCTTCGCAGCGTGATCTACGGGCTATCGAGGCAGTGGCGCTATGACGTGCTGCATTTCTACTTTGGCCAGACCTTCCTTTCGCCGGGGCGCCCGTTTTCCAAAGATGCCGCGATCGATGGCATGTTCAATCAGCTGTCGACGATGGATCTTCGCCTCGCGCGATTTCTCGGCCGCAAGCTGTTCATGACCTTGCAGGGCTGCGACGCACGGCTGGCAGGCGAGGGCAACAGGCGAAACCAGTGGACGATGTGCGCGCCGGAGCACTGCACATTGTATCAGACCTGTCTGGATGTGCTTGATGGCCGGCGGCGCTACATGATCGACAAGGTGCTGCCGTTCTTCGATCGGGTTTTCTATCTCAACCCGGAACTCGGCCATGTCGTGCCGAACGGGCAGTTCCTGCCATACGCCAATGTCGAGATTCAGAAGAGCGAGGTTGTGCTTCCTTCCGCTTACGGCAAGCCGAGAATCGTTCATGCGCCGAGCGTCGGGCAGATCAAGGGCACCTCGATCATCCTGGACGGCTTGCAGCAGCTTCGCTCGAAGTACGACTTCGAGCTGATCCTGGTGGAAAACAAGTCGCATGAGGAGGCGCTGGCGCTGTACCGGTCGGCGGATATCGCCATCGATCAGGTGCTGGCGGGCTGGTACGGGGGATTTGCGGTCGAGATGATGGCCATGGGCAAGCCGGTCGCCTGCTATATCAGGGAAGGCGACATGCAGTTCGTGCCGAAAGCGATGCGGCATGAGATGCCGATCTACAGGATCGATCCGGGGAACCTCGTTGAAGGGTTTGCCGCGATTCTCGACCAGCGACCGGAGTGGACCGCGCGAGGACGAGAATCGCGCGCCTATGTCGAGAGATGGCACAATCCCGATCTGGTTGCGAGAGCGATGCTTGAGGCCTATCGCAGGCCCGACAGCCGCTTTGATCTCGATCCGGAATCCTCGACCCAGCGGCCGTCGCAAGAGCGGCCTCACGGTGATCGACCGGTGAAATCCGTTCCATAATGTAGGTATTGAAGTCAGGGCGGTTGGCGGCTATTGCTCTGCCGGCCCAGACAGTTGAGTGGACACCGATTCACAGCCCGGGGGGCCGATTTCGTTGGGTAGCCGGTGCCGCTGCTGCGCGGACACGGGCTTGTTTGCCTCTCGATGTGACGGAATGAAAATGAGCTGACATCCATCCGATGGATGCCAATACTGCTGGATCTATGGGCGTTTCGTATGAACTCTGAATTGATAGCCAAGCTGGACCGGAAGACCGCGACGATCGGGATCGTCGGATTGGGGTATGTCGGCCTGCCGCTGATGCTCCGCTATTGCGAGGTCGGGTACAAGATCGTCGGCTTTGACATCGACCAGAGCAAGGTCGACGCGCTCAAGGCTGGAAAATCCTATATCGAACATATTTCCGCTGAGAGCATTCAATGGGCGCTGGCTCACAATTTCGATGCAACTACCGATTTTTCCCGCACCGCTGAAGTCGATGCGCTGATCCTTTGCGTTCCAACTCCGCTCAACAAGTACCGGGAGCCCGATCTGAGCTTCGTTCTCAATACGGTCGAATCCGTGCTGCCCTATCTGCATGCCGGCATGATCGTATCCCTCGAGAGCACCACCTATCCGGGCACGACGGAAGAAGAACTCAAGCCGCGGATCGAGACGCGCGGCCTTGAAGTGGGGCGCGACATCTTCCTGGTGTTTTCGCCCGAGCGCGAGGACCCCGGCAACCAGAACTTCACGACGCGGTCCATTCCAAAGGTGTGCGGAGGATGCACGCCGGCCTGCCTCGAGGCGGGACTTGCGCTCTATCGGCAGGTCATCGACAGGGTCGTTCCGGTCAGTTCGACCCAGGCGGCCGAACTGACGAAGCTGCTGGAAAATATCCATCGCTCGGTCAACATCGGCCTCGTCAACGAGATGAAGATGGTGGCCGACAAGATGGGTATCGACATCCATGAGGTGATACGCGCCGCGGCGACCAAGCCGTTTGGCTTTGTTCCCTATTATCCCGGCCCGGGAATTGGCGGGCACTGCATCCCGATCGACCCGTTCTATCTCACCTGGAAGGCGCGCGAATACGGAATGCACACGCGCTTCATCGAGCTGGCCGGCGAGATTAACTCCTCGATGCCGGACTACGTGATCTCGAAGGTCGCTTCCGCGCTCAACGGGAAAAGCAAGTCGATCAACGGCAGCAGCATTCTGGTTCTTGGTATCGCCTACAAGAAGAATGTCGACGACGTGCGCGAGTCGCCGTCGGTCTTCCTGATGGAGAAGCTTCGCGACCTCGGCGCAAAGGTCGCCTACAGCGATCCGCATGTTGCGGCGTTTCCAAAGATGCGCGCGCATCATTTCGATCTGTCGAGCGTCGCACTGTCGGCCGAGAGCATCGCCAAATTCGATTGCGTATTGCTGGCGACCGACCACGACAAATTTGACTACGAGTTGATCCGCAAGCAGGCCCCGCTGCTGATCGATTGCCGGGGCAAGTTTCTCGCGCCGGCCGACAATATTGTCCGCGCATGAATGGTGCAAAACTGGAGGCGACCTTGACATCGTATGCTTTGATCGGCGCTGCCGGTTACATCGCCCCGCGGCATATGCGCGCCATCGCGGAAACCGGCGGCAATCTGCTGGTCGCCTACGATCCGAATGACTCGGTCGGCATCCTCGACAGTCACTTTCCCGATGCGCAGTTCTTCACCGAGTTCGAGCAGTTCGACCGCCACATCGACCAGATTCGCCGTTCCGGCCGGGCGATCGATTTCGCTGCGATCTGTTCCCCGAATTACCTTCACGATGCGCATTGCCGGTTCGCGATGCGCGCGGGCGCGGACGCCATCTGCGAAAAGCCGCTGGTGCTCGATCCCGCCAGTATCGATGGCCTCGCTCAGATCGAGCGCGATACCGGTCGCAAGATCTCGACCATCCTGCAGTTGCGGCTGCACCCCGCGATCATCGCGCTGCGCGAGCGGTTTGCCAACAGCAACAAGCGGCACAAGGTTGAACTCACCTACATAACCTCGCGCGGCCAATGGTATCATGCCTCGTGGAAAGGCGAGGAAGGCAAGTCGGGAGGCGTCGCGATGAATATCGGCGTTCATTTCTTCGACATGCTGAGTTTCGTCTTCGGCGGGGTTAGCCGCAACGAAGCCCATCTTCGCGAGCCGGAGCGGGCCGCCGGTTCGCTCGAATGCGAGCGCGCCGATGTCAGCTGGTTCCTCTCGATCAACCGGAACGACCTGCCGGAGAGCGTGCGCGGCAAGAAGACCACCTTTCGCTCGATCAAGGTCGATGGTGAGGAAATAGAATTTTCCGAAGGGTTTACCGATCTGCACACCCGCAGCTATGAAGAAATCCTCGCAGGACGCGGCTTCGGGCTCGACGACGTCCGGACATCGATCGACATCGTATCGGACTTCCGAGGCCTGCCGATTACGAAGGCCAACGGCGTGCATCCGTTTGCGATCAAGGCCAATCGGCCGTGAGCGAGATGAGGGAAGACCCGCGGTTTCCCGGCGCGCTCATCCATGTCTCGAGCTTCGTCGATGACGGCGCGGTGATCGGGCGCGGCACCAGGATCTGGCACTTCTGTCATATTCTGCCCAAGACCGTGATCGGGGAAAATTGCTCGATCGGCCAGAACGTGATGATCGGACCGAACGTCCGCGTCGGCAATGGCTGCAAGATCCAGAACAACGTTGCGATCTACGACGGGGTCGAACTGGCAGACGACGTGTTTTGCGGTCCGAGCTGCGTCTTCACGAACGTGAATAACCCCCGCGCGAACGTCTCGCGCAAGGACGAATTCCGCAGGACGCCGATCGGGCGGGGCGCTTCGATCGGCGCGAATGCGACGATCGTGTGCGGCCACTCGCTGGGCATGTTCAGCTTCATCGGAGCCGGCGCCGTGGTGACCCGGGATGTACCTGACTTCGCCCTCATGGTCGGAAATCCTGCGCGGCGGGTCGGCTGGATGAGCCGGGCGGGCGAGCGCCTGAAAGACGATCTGATCTGCCCGCGCACGCAGGTGAAGTATGCGCTTCGCGATGGCGTGCTGGTGGAGAGCGGATAGCGCAGCGATGGGTTCGGCCGCCAGCCGCGCAGGCAGACTTCTCGCCGGATGGTCGGCGAATTCCGTTCAACTGATATTGGGACTGGTCCAGCAGGTCGCGCTGGTGCCGGTCTTTCTGCATTTCTGGACCGGCGAGGTCCTGGCTGCCTGGCTCGTCATCTATGCCGTCGGCAGCCTCGTGCTGATCGCCGATGGCGGTCTGCAGTTTCGCGCGATCAACCGTTTCCTCGGCTTCAAGTCGGGCGCGGATGCCGACGGCCGGACGGCGCAATTCTACGCCGCGCTGCTGCGGGTCTACGTTTGCCTCGCTGTCGTCCTTGCCGTGCTCGTGCTGGCAGTCACCCGGCTGGTGTCGCCATCCGTCGTGCTGCGCTTTCAGGGAATTGCCGATTTCGACACCGCCTTTGTCGTGATGGCGGCTGGCATTGTGCTGACGCTGCCGTCGAATCTCGTGGTGGGTCTCTATCGTGCACGAGGCCTCTATGGCCGCGCGGTGTGGCTGCAGAATTGGGGCACGCTGGTCGGGCAAGTCGCGCAACTGGCCGCAATTGTCCTGACCGGAAGCCTTCTTGCCGTCGTCGTCGTTTACGTCGCGACGCAAATGCTGATCGCGGTTTACCTTGTGGCGTTTGATGCACGGCGCCAGTTTCCGTTCCTGCGGCGCGCAGGAGAAACTCCTTCCCCACGCTGGGCGATCAGGCAGTTCCGCCAGGGCGCGCCGTTCGGCATTGCTGCAGCCACGGAACTGGCGCTGCTCAATCTGCCGGTGCTGCTGGTGAGTGCGCTGGTGTCGGATCGCGTCGCCGTCGCGCAATGGGGCCTCACCCGGGTCGCTGCCGGGCTGCTGCGCGGCGTTTGCCTGCAGGCGACGCTTCCGCTTGCCGCCGAACTCGGTCATGACCACGCCGTCGGAGCGACCGACCGGTTGCGCGATCTCTACGCCCGCGGTTCGGTGTTCGTCGCCGTGCTGGCGAGCGTCATGGTGTCGGGCCTTCTGCCGTTCTGGCGGGATTTCTTCGAACTGTGGACCCACGGCGCCATTCCCCACGATCCGGCGCTGGCAATGACCCTTTTGCTCGGCACCGCTGCGGTCGCGCCGGCGATCCTGGCATTGAGCTACGCCAGCTACAGCAATCGTGGCGGCCTTCTGATCCGGGCGAAGGGCCTGCAACTTGGCGTCTTCCTGATCCTGTCGATGCTGCTGATCCCGCCGCTGGGGCCGCTCGGCGCCGCGATCGCCATCGTGGCGAGCGACCTGTCGATCCAGATCGGTTTTCTGACCTCCGTCGTCATGCGGCAGACGCTGCGGCATCCGCTGCGGCATGCGGTGTTCCTGGCGGCGCTGATGACCGCGACGGTGTTGTCCGGCTGTGCGATCGCGATCATCATACGCTCGCTGTTGCCGTGGACCGGTTTGGCGCGATTTTTTGCCGAATGTGCGTTGTGGCTGATCGTTGCCGCGCTGGCGGCAAGTCCGCTTGCCGTCGGGAGCATACGCGAGAGATTGATTGCGGCGATCCCGCGCTAGCCCGGCATCGCCGCCTGCCGGATCAGATACTGCCCGTAGGCGGTGTTCTTCATCGGCTCGGCCAGCCGCAGCAACTGCTCGGCGTCGATGAAGCCCTGGCTGAACGCGATCTCCTCGGGGCAGGCGATCTTCAATCCCTGGCGCTTTTCCACGACATGGATGAACTGCGACGCCTCGAGCAGCGATTCATGCGTGCCGGCGTCGAGCCAGGCGTAGCCGCGGCCGAAACGCTCGGCGTGAAGTTCTCCGCGTTCGAGATACCACTGGTTGACGTCGGTGATCTCGAGCTCGCCGCGCGGCGACGGCTTCATCTCCCGCACGACGTCGACGACGCGGTCGTCGTAGAAGTAGAGCCCGGTCACAGCGTAGTTGGATTTCGGTGCCTTCGGCTTTTCGACGATCCGCAGCGGCCGGTGAGCGGAATCGAACTCGATGACGCCGTAGCGCTCGGGGTCGTCGACCCAGCAGGCGAACACCGTCGCACCGCGGCTCTGCTGCGCGGAGCTGCGCAACAGCGCCCGCAGATTGTCGCCGTAGAAGATATTGTCGCCGAGGATCAGCGCAGACGATCCGCCGGCGAGAAAGTCCTGGCCGATCAGGAACGCTTCAGCGATGCCGCCGGGATGATCCTGGATGGCATAGGAAAGCTCGATCCCCCATTGGCGTCCGTCCCCGAGCAGGCGTCTGAACTGGTCGGTCTCTTCCGGGGTGGTGATGATCAGGAGCTCGCGCAGGCCGGCCATCATCAGCGTGGTCAGGGAATAATAGATCAGCGGCTTGTCGTAGATCGGCAATAGCTGCTTCGAGGTCGCGAGCGTCAGCGGATAGAGCCGCGTTCCACGGCCTCCTGCCAGTATGATTCCCTTGCGGTTCATGCGCCGAGCTCTTCGCGGTTGGCGGGGATTTTGCAGCCTCGTTAGCACGCGCCAAGCGGCCCTCAAAGCGACTTCCGCCTTTATAGCGGAAATATTTCAATGGCTTACGCCGGGCATGGCCGCGTTGCGCCGGCCATGCGGGTGCGATAGGAATGACGCCACGGCGGTTGACAACGCTCTGTCGACGACATCAAGCGCCATTTGCGACCTGCGACGGGGATCATGGCCAGCCGCGTTTACTGCACCTATTTCGATCACAATTATCTGCCGCGCGGGCTGGCGCTGTACCACTCGCTGCAGCAGCACGCGCCGGGCGCCGAACTTTGGGTGCTTTGCCTCAGCGAGGCCTGCCATCGCGCCCTGCTGCAGCTCACGCTTCCGCACCTCGTCCCGGTGCGGCTGGCGGATTTCGAAGCCGCCAATCCCGACGTCGCGGCGACCCGGCCATCCCGCAGCCAGATCGAGTATTACTTCACATGCTCGCCGGCCTGGCTTCTCTTCGTGCTGGAGAGCAATGCGGATGCCGAGTGGGCGACCTATCTCGACAGCGACCTGTTCTTCTTTGCATCGCCCGATCCGATCTATGAGGAAATGAAGGATGCGGCGTTTGGCATCATTCCGCACCGTTTCGCGCGTGGTCTGGAAGACCAGCGCCGGTTCGGAATCTACAATGTCGGCTGGGTGAGCGCGCGCAAGCGCGGAGACGGCATCGCCGCGCTGCGCTGGTGGCGCGAACGCTGCATCGAATGGTGCTACGACCGGGTCGAGGGCGATCGTTTCGCCGACCAGCGCTACCTCGACCGGATGCCCGAAGCGTTCAGCGGCGTTCACGTGATATCGCATCTCGGCGCCAACCTCGCGCCCTGGAACGTTGCCGGTTGCCGGCTGGAATGGAACGACGGCAGGGTCGAGATCGAACGACGCTATCCGCTGCTGTTCTTCCACTTTTACGGGGTCAAGCGCAGCGGTGATTACTACTTCAACAGCCACCGGGTCTATCACGCGCCATTTTCCGGCCTGATCAAGAAAAGACTGTACATGCCTTACGCGGCCGCGCTCGCCGAGGCCGAGCGGCTTTCGGTCTCTCTTTTGCCGGGGCAGCAGCCCGAAACGATCCGAAAGCCGGTGGCCGGCAATCTCGTTGACCGCCTGTTGAATGCGGTGCGCAAGGGGCGGATAACGGTCTACCGCTGGCTTGATATCGTCACCGGCCGCGCCATTGCCGTCCGCTAGCCTGATCGCCGCCTCGGGAGATCCTTGCGAATGCGACTTCTGATCCTCGGTTACTCCTCGATCGTCGAACGGCGCGTGCTGCCGGCCGCCGCGGAGGTCGGGCGCATCGAGACGATTTCGATTGCAAGCAAGAGCCGTCCCAGACCGGAGAACTGGCCGAAGCAGGGGCTGTTCTTCGACGACTATGAGGCCGCATTGCGCGGCAGCGACTGCGATCTCGTCTACCTGTCGCTGCCCAACGCGATGCATGAGCGCTGGGCCATGGCGGCACTGGCAGCCGCCAAGCATGTCATCGTCGACAAGCCGGCGATGATGACATTGGCGGCGAGCGAACGTGCCGTCGAGGAGGCGCGGCGGGTCAATCGCCTCGTCGCGGAGGCCACGGTGTTCGGCTATCACCCGCAGTTCGCAACGCTCGCCGAATTTGTCGCCGAAACCGGCCCAATGACGCAGGCCGCGGCGCAGTTCATCATTCCGCCGCTGCCGATCGGCAATTTTCGCAGCCATGCCGAATTCGGCGGCGGCTGCCTGCTCGATATGGGACCTTACGCCGCCGCCACGATGCGCATTCTCGGCGGCGACGGCATATCCGATGTGACGGCGCTGGCCGGCGGCCGGCATCCCGAAACCGGTGTCGATATGGGCTTTTCGATGCTCGCCCGGCTCGGCAATGGCGGCACGTTTTCCGGCCATTTCAGCTTCGAGGGCGAGTATCAGAATCGCTTGCTCGTTGTCGGCCGTTCCGGGTCCGTGTTAATAGAGCGCGTCTTCACTCCGCCCGCCGATCATCATGTCGAATGGCGCCGGCGCATCCGCAATGTCGATGATATCGTGACATTCGAACCCGCCGACGGCTTTGCCAATTTCCTGGAGGCGGTGACGTCGGCGATCGCCGGCGGCGACCACGAGCGCTTCCATCGCGATCTCGTCAGCGACGCCCGGTGCCGGGATATGATCGCGAAGGCGCTCGCATCAAGCAATCCGCCGCATCAGTCCGTGTGAGAGACAATGCCGATCAACGTGTGGGACTACCTGCGGGAATACGACGAACTGCGTGACGAGATACTCGGCGCGGTCGACAGGGTGTTTCGCTCGGGGCGGCTGGTGCTCGGGCAGGAGGGCGTCAAGTTCGAGCGCGAGATGGCCTTCTATCTCGGCGTTGCGGGTGGCGTCGGCGTCAACAGCGGCACCGATGCGATCTACATCGCGCTGGCCGCGCTGGGGGTCAAGGCCGGCGACGAGGTCATCACGGTGCCCAATACGGCGGTGCCGACGGTCTCGGCGATCCGTACGCTCGGGGCGACACCGGTCTTTGTCGACGTGCGCGAGGACGATTTCCTGATGGACGTCGGGCAGGTCGAGGCGGCGATCACGCCGCGAACGAGAGCGATCGTTCCGGTACATCTGTACGGCCAGTGCGTCGATCTCGATCCGCTGATGGCGATTGCCGAGCGGCACGGGCTGAAGGTGATGGAGGACTGCGCGCAGTCGCAGGGCGCGCTCTACAGGAATCATCAATCCGGCAGCGTCGGGCATGCCTCGGCGTTCTCGTTCTATCCGACCAAGGTGCTGGGCGCCTATGGCGACGGCGGCATGGTGTTGAGCAATGACGAGGCTGTGATCAAGCTGGCGCGCAGCCTGCGCTTCTACGGCATGGAGACCCAGTATTATTCCGAGCGCCACGGCTACAATTCGCGGCTCGACGAGGTGCAGGCCGCGATCCTGTCGCTCAAGCTGCCGCGCATCGAGGCCTGGATCGATCGGCGGCGGGAGATCGCGGCGCGGTACGATCGGGGTCTTGCCGGAACTGGCCTCGTGACGCCGCGCGAGAACGCCCATGGCCGTCACGCCTATTATGTCTACGTGGTGGAGCACCCGACCGACCGCGACGGCGTGCTGGAGCGGCTCGCTAAGCGCGACATCAACTGCAATGTTTCCTACCGCTGGCCGATCCACACCATGCGCGGCAGCGCCGACCTCGGCTATCGCGAGGGCCAGTTCCCGGTCGCGGAGCGCAAGGCGCAGCGGATTTTCTCGCTGCCGATGTATCCGCACCTGAAGGACGAGGAAGTCGACACCGTGATCGACGTGCTCAGGGATGTGATCTGATGGCCGAGCGCGCGCATCTCGACTGGTTTCGCGGCCGGCTCGCAGCCTCGGTTGCGATCGAGCCGAAGGATCCGGCGCCGATCCTGGCCTGGCGGGAGGAGCGTTGCCGCACGGTCCGGTTCAAGGCCGAGTTGATCGGGCTCGACGATGTCCGTGGCTGGTCGCGCGATGCCCACGGCAATGTGCGGCACCAGACCGGGCAGTTTTTCGGAGTCGAGGGCGTGCGCGTCGAAAGCGGCGCCCTGCGCGAGGTCGCCGCGTGGGACCAGCCGATCTACACCCAGCCGGAAGGCGGCGTTCTCGGCCTCGTCGCCCGCGAGACGGCGGCGAACGGCGTCCAGTTCCTGCTGTACGCCAAGGCCGAGCCGGGCAATATCGGCGTGCTCCAGCTCTCGCCCTCCGTTCAAAGCACATGGTCGAACATCCGCCGCGCACACGGCGGCAAGCTGTCGCCGATGCTCGAAGTGCTGACGGCCACGTCCGGCGTCCGCACCATCTATCGTGCCGAGCACAATGAAGAGGGCGGGCGGTTCTGGCGCAAGTCGAACGAGAATATCATCGTCTTCGTCGACGACGAGGGCGTGATCCAGTCCGACATGGCGATGTTCTGCTGGGCAAGCCTGAGCCAGATCAGGGAGCTCGCACTGATCGACAATTTGCTCAGCCCGTTCGTGAAGACGATCATCGCGCCGCTGTGAGGCGTGGCTTCCCGCCGATCAGCGGGCGGTATCCTTCGAAAACAGATAGGTCTCGGTCCGCGAGCGATGGCCCGTCACCTCGGAGACGTCGTAGGGGATGCAGGGCCATGCGCGCTGCAGCCGAAGCCCGGCGTCCCGGCACAGCGACATCAACTCGCGCTTGCCGAACACGATCTCGACGACGGGCGCGCCGTAGGCATATTTGCTCAGATAAGTTGTCTGATGATCGTCGAACACCGGCACGGTGTGCAGGATGCAGTACCGCCCGGCGACGCGCGCGGCTTCCCGGATTGCCGCCTGATGGTCGACGATATGCATCAGCGACACGCCGTTGAAGACGATGTCGAAGGCGTTGTCCGGGTAGGGCAGCCGGGTCGCGTCCGCGACCTCAAATGTCACGGATGGATAATTTGAACGGGCACACGCGATCATCGCGTCCGAATAGTCGATCCCGGCATAGTTGACGCCGGCGGACACGAGATCGGCAAAGACTTCCGAGTAATAGCCGCTGCCGCAGCCGACATCGAGCAGGCGCGGCGAGGCGATGCCGGTGGCGGCCACGGCCTCTGCGGCGACGGTGAAGTCGAGCCGCGGCTTGCCGTGCTTCATGTCGGCGATCAAGGCCTGATAGGCACGTTCCTGGCGGGCCACGGTCCGCGCCGCCAGCCAGCCATCGGACGACGCAGCCGCATGGCGCGCCGCCTCTACGCCGTCGAGCACCTTGTAGTCGGTCGAGGTCAGGATGTGTCGACGCAGGAGCGGCACGGCCTTGACGGCGCGCTTGCCGATCCGCCTGACGAAGCGCGGCAGCTTCATCGCGAGGACTTCAAGGTTTCGACAAAGCCAAGAATCTCGGCGGCGCGATGACGATAGGTATGCTGCGCCATGGTCCTGGCCTGTCCCGCAGCCGCTATGCCGGCGCGGCTGGCGGCGTCGCCGAGCGCGCGGCCGATCGCTTCAAGACAATCGTCGACCGAGCGCCACACCGCGACCTCGCGGTCCGGCGCGAACAGGGTGTGCAGATTGTCCTTGAAGTCGGTCAGCAGGAAAGCGCCGACGCCGGTTGCCTCGAACAGGCGCATGTTGCCGGCTTCCCGCCCGGCCATGTCGATATGCGAATTGAGCGTGATCTTCGAACGCCGCAGCGTCTGGTACATGTCGGCGCCCCACACTTCGCCCTGGAAGCAGCGATGCAGCGGCGAAGAGGCCGACAGAGCCTGCGGCGGGTTGCCGAACAGTTTCAGATCGTAACGCTCGGCAACGGTTTCGAGCAGCGCCATCCGCTGCTTGTGATCCGGCGACACCGTGCCGACAAAGGAGACGTCGATGTCCGTCGCGGGCGGCGGCGGCAGCGCTTCGAGAAGCGTGGGCTCGAACGCGAGATGATTGACTTCCGCGCGCACGCCGAGGCGGCGGAAGAACTCCACATTCGCCGAGAGTTGCGACATCATGAGGTCATAGACTGGCCAGTCGACGCCACGGGACGGCTCGATCCCGATCTGCCCGACCAGGATGGGATTGCCGATCGCCTTGATCCGCCGCATCAACCGCGGGTCGACGTGAAAGGTGTCCTGGTTGATCACGACGTCGGGCCTGAAATCCTCGATCTGGGCCAGCAGGATCGTCTCGGCCTGCGGGTCGAGGCTGGGGCTGAGGCCGACCTTGCGGGCGAGCGGGCGCAGCATCGGCTTCAGCGGGGCGACGGCACGCTGCAGCCAGCCCGGCAACGTGGTGCTCCCGCTGGTGGTTTCAGGCCCCGCCGCCTTGACTGCCATGCCGCGCTCGCGCGCCCACGCCGTCTGCAGCCAGGCATTGTTGACATGGATCTCCGCCGCCGAATGGCCGAGTGCCGAAAAATTCCGCGAATAGAAATCGGCGACGCCGAACAGGCTGGCGTTTCGCGCCGCCATCTGCGCCGCGTAGCCGGCGCTGCCAAGCCCGGGCTGGCGGCGGTACAGCCAGTTGAGGAAGCGTGGATAGTCCGCATTGAGGACGAGGATGCGCATGAATGGCTAGACCGCTCGCCGGAATCCGTAATTCTGTTCGATCCATGCCTTGTAGGCGCCGCTGGTGACATCGCGCCACCACGGCTCGTGGTCGAGATACCACTGCACGGTCTGCGGCAGTCCGGTCTCAAAGCCGACATCGAAATTGCGGCCGAACTCGCGAACGAACTTGGAAGCGTCGATCGCATAGCGGTGGTCGTGGCCGGGGCGATCCGTCACATAGCTGATGAGCGTCCGGCAGGAACTGGCCGCAGCGGCGGGGCAGGACGGAAAGCGCGTGGCGAGGGCAGGGTCGGCCGCGAAGGCGGCATCGATCGCATCGCAGATCAGGCTCACCACGTAGCGGTTGGTGCGCTCGTTACGGCCGCCGACATTGTAGGTTTCGCCGGTGCGGCCGTGCTCGATCACGTGCATCAGGGCGCTGCAGTGATCGGAAACGTGCAGCCAGTCGCGGATATTGGAGCCGTCGCCATAGATCGGAAGCGGCTTGCCTTCCAGCGCATGGATTATCATCAGCGGGATGAGCTTCTCGGGATGCTGATAGGGACCGTAATTGTTGGAGCAATTCGTAATCAGCGCCGGCATGCCGTAGGTCGCGACGAAGGCGCGGACCAGATGGTCGCTCGAGGCCTTGCTCGCCGCGTAGGGTGAGTTCGGACGATAGGGCGAGGATTCCGTGAAGGCCGGATCAGCCGGGCCGAGCGAGCCGTAGACCTCGTCGGTCGAGACGTGGAGGAACCGCGCGGTGTCGAGCTTCGCCGCCGCGCGCCAGTGATCGAGGGCCGTCTTCAGGAGCGTGAATGTGCCAAGCACGTTGGTTTGCAGGAAGGCCTCGGGATCGCTGATCGAACGGTCGACGTGGGATTCGGCGGCGAGGTGCGCCACGCGCGAAAATTTGTGCTGGTCGAACAGGCGCTGCATCAGCGCGGCGTCGCCAATGTCGCCCTTCACGAACCCAATGCTGCGATCGGCGATCAGCGGCTCCAGGCTGCGGACATTGGCCGCATAGGTCATGGCGTCAAGCACGGTGAGGCGGTCGGTCGGCCGCGCCGCTCTCCACGCATGGACCAGGTTCTGGCCGATAAAGCCCGCGCCACCCGTGATCAGAACGCTCTGCATCGACTATCCCGGTTCCCTGGCAGCTCAAACTGCGCGCAGCGCGATGCACCGGTCATGAGGGCACGTCACGAGGAGGTTGAAACGCGCTCGAATATCGAACGCGGCGTAACATACCATAGCAAGAAGAGGATACCGGCGCCATTGGTCAGCAGGGTCGTCGTGAGAGGGACGTTCAGCAAAATCTGGGGGAGGATGCCTCCGGACAACAGGATAAACTGTGGCGGCAGGCCGGACGAGAGGCGGTTGCCGACAGCGATCACCAAGCCGCATGCCAGTGCGGAAAGTGGCGCCAACCATAGGCCAACTGAGGCAATGCCTTCCGTCGCAAACAGCGACGCGTTGAATGCGCCTTGATCGTAGACCTTCATGAGAATCGATAGGGGTTCATTATAAGGGCAGTCGATAACGAGCTTCAGTACGTTGATCTGACAAAAATGCGTCAACGGGTGCGTCGAAAAGAAATTGTTGTACACTTCGAGCGCGACCGACGGCATGGCGACCATCCGGGTATTGACCAGGCCGAAGTATTGCGCTGCCCATTCAATGGGAATTATGTCTGCCTTGGCGAGGAATAGCGTTGCTACGCCGACCGATGTCGGTAACAACAACGACAAGATGACTGTGCTCCTCGCTTCAAACGTCCTGCACAAGAAGGCGAGAAACAGGAGCCAGAGCGGCGCAAAGAGCGCTAGTTTGCTTAGTGTTATGGGATAGAGCAGCAGCATCAGTAGAAGTGCGATGCCCGCCTGAAGAAATTTTCCACGCAGAATGAGGCCGGCAAATGCAAACGGCAATAGCGCGTTCGACGTCATGCCAATGGCATATCGCACCGCCGCGGGAAATGCGAGTTCTGCGCGAAGCCGGTACATCTCCGAAAAGCTGGCAAACCTGAAATTGTAGGAGGCGGCGGCCGCGATGAGAATTGCAGCGAAGATCAAGATGGCGGAAAGTAGCAGATCAAATCCTCTAACCGACAAGTCCAGCCGCGTCTTGATCGGTGCCGTGATAAACAGCGCTGGCGCGAGAAATGCCAGTGCAGATGCAAGGATGGAACCGATCGCCAGCGAATGATTGTACGAAAGCACTGAAAACTCAACCAGCCAAAGATACCCGAAGATCATCGTGTAGAAATAAAATCCAGCGAAATAGCCAAAGCTGAATCGACTGACTATGAAAACGGCTGATACGGCGATGATCGGTAGCGTGCGTAGTATTGCTATCGGGACGTTTGCCTTCTCAAACTCGATAATTCCAGGAAAGGAGGCCGCGGCGTAGCTCAGGGAAACGGCGCACGCCGCGATGTGCCAGCAAAGGAGCAAGGCCTGTCTGAGCCAGCGCTCCGGGCGTGAGGATATCGTCGTGAGATGGGCGTCCGAACCGCTCATGATGTGTTCTTGAAACTCGGCTGACCTCGATATGGGTTTCTGATGGCCTTTGGCGATGCTCCGCGGACTGGATGCGCTGAACGAGCCTCAAGGTTACGATTGGTCACTAGTTCGAGCCAGCCATTCGGCTGGCAACAGCATAGCGCGATTCGGCGAGATGATGGTCGGGAGCGCCTATCAGATGCAATCTCAGGACGGCTTCCACCCCAGCGCAAGCAGCTTGCTTGGTCGGGCGATGAGCGGCTTGCCGACCCGGTACCAGGTGTCACCCAGTCCGAAAGCCGCAAAGGATAGTTCGACCCACCGTTCGGGGACCGGCACCAGCCAGGGCGAGCGGCCCAGTACGGCGCGGCGTCGGGAAATGAGATCGGAAACGGTGAGCGGCGTGGGATCGGACACGATGAATGTCTCACCCTGCGCGCGAGGATCGGTCAGCACCATCACGACGGCCGAGCAAAAATTGTCGATCGAGAGCACCGATCTTTGCGCCTTCAGCGCGCCGAACGGCAATGGTATGGGGAGGCCGGCGATACGATGTATGATCGAGACGTTGCCCTTTTCGCCTTGTCCGTAGATCACGACGGGACGCAGGATCGTGAAACGGACGCCGGATGCGCGGACGGCTTGCTCGGCGGCCAATTTGGACCGGCCATAGGAATTGGCCGGCCTGGGGGGAGCCTCTTCCGTCAGCTCCTGTTCCGAGAAGGGGCCGCTCTGCGCGGCGATCGACGAAACGAAAACCAGGTGCTTGTGCTGGCGGCAAGCAGCTTTCGCCAGCGCGTCGGTGGCGCGGTGGTTGACCAGGTTGTATTGCTCGTCGTCGGAAAACCGGTGCGCGATACCGGCCAGATGGACGATGGCATCACATCGTTCCAGCAAGGCCTGCCAATCGAACGGCAAAGCCAGGTCGGGAAGAGGGGCTGCGACGACATTGGGATGATCGGGAGCAGAAGCGGTTCTGGAAGCCGCAATGACCCCATAACCTCGTGATGCGAGAAAGGCGACGAGATTGCGACCGATGAAACCATCGGCGCCGGTCACGAGCACGGTAGCAGCCATGAAACTCACCGAAGCGAAGCAACTGAACGCCCCTTTAAGTACACGCCAACTCGCGGTGCAAGGAAAATGGGGCGCGTCAGTCGCCAATGCTGCTGCGTGGCTGCAATGCCGATTTCACGAGATGGGCGAGGTTGCCCCCCGCGAACAGAATGCCTTGCACGCCGGCCGCCCGCGCAGCCTCCAGATCGGAGGCCTTGTCTCCGATGAGAATGCTGCGGCTGAGATCTACCGGGAAGCGCGCCAGCAGGTCGGTGATCATTCCGGGAGCCGGCTTTCGTCGAGGGCTGACCTTGCGATAGCGCTCGATCACGGCGTCGGGGTGATCGGGGCAATATTCGAAGGCGTCGATACGAGCGCCGATCGTGGCCAGATCCGCGGCCATCCAGGCGTGGAGGGCCTGCACATGCTGCTCCTCGAAAAAGCCGCGCGCCACACCTGACTGGTTGGTGACGACGAAGACCAGATATCCGGCATCGTTCGCAGCCTTCACGGCTTCGCGCGCGCCATCGATCCATTTCAGCCTGGTGATTTCGTAGACGTAACCGTCGTCTTCGTTGAGTACGCCGTCCCGGTCAAAGAAAATCGCTGGTCTCTTCATTCGTCGCCTGAAAGCACATCGTGGTCTGGAGTAAACTTGTCTTGCTCACGCCCGGCCGCTGCTTGAACATGCGCCTCGATTTCCGCTCATTTTCGGCCATTTCGCTTGATCCCGGCGCTTCACGGCCGCGCCGCCGCAGCTCATCGAGGGGTCTTGTCAACGCCTCCGGAAGGGGCGAAACCTAGCAGCCCGGCCGCGGATTTGGAAGGCTGCCTGCCTGAGGGTTGGCTGCGGGTGGCCGGGCGGTTAACGTGCCAGACGACAAGTTGAAGGGCGATCCATGATCAGATTCGGCCTGCTCGGATGCGGGCGTATCGCAAAGCGTCACGCCGACCTGCTGGGTGGCAATCATGTCGAAGGAGCCAGGCTGGTCGCGGTATGCGACCCTGTTCGCAAGCGTGCCGACGCGATCGCCTCGAAATTCGGGGTCCCCGCGGACTACGACATGGATGCGTTCCTCGCCCGCAACGACATCGACGCGGTGGCGGTGCTGACGCCGAGCGGGATGCATCCTGCCCATGTCATCGCCTGTGCGAGACACGGAAAGCACGCGGTCGTCGAAAAGCCGATGGCGCTGCGGCTTCAGGACGCCGATGACATGGTCCGCGCCTGTGACGAAGCCGGCGTCAAGCTGTTCGTCGTCAAGCAGAACCGGTTCAATGTCCCCGTGGTGAAGGCGCGCCAGGCGCTGGAGGCGGGGCGCTTCGGACGTCTCGTCCTCGGTACTGTCCGCGTGCGCTGGTGCCGCGATCAGGCCTATTACGACCAGGACGCCTGGCGCGGCACCTGGGCCTATGACGGCGGCGTGCTCTCCAACCAGGCCAGTCACCACATCGACATGCTGGAATGGTTTTTCGGCGACGTCGTCAGCGTGCATGCCCGTGCCGTCACGGCGCTGGCGAAGATCGAGGCCGAGGACACTGCGGTCGCAACGCTGAAATTTCGCAACGGCGCGCTTGGCATCATCGAGGCGACAACCGCGGCGCGCCCGACCGACCTCGAAGGCTCGCTGTCGATTCTGGGCGAGAAGGGAACCGTCGAGATCGCCGGCTTCGCCGTCAACCAGATCAGGCACTGGCGCTTTGTCGATGAACTTCCCTCGGACAAGGACGTGATCGAGAAGTTCTCGGTCAATCCGCCGAACGTCTACGGCTTCGGCCATCAGGCCTATTATCAGCATGTGATCGACTGTTTGGTGAACCAGCGCTCGGCGCTGGTTGATGGTCTCGAGGGGCGCAAGAGCCTGGAATTGATTTCGGCGCTCTATGAATCGATCGAGACCGGCGCGGAGGTGCCGCTGCGCTTTACGCCCCGGCTTGGCCGGCTGGGCGTCGTCTCGTGAACCGGCCCGAGATATTTCAGGCCCGCGTTCGCGACGTTGATTTCGGCACGGGCGTCAGGATCGTCGAGCCCTGCAATCTGTACGGCTGCAGGATCGGCGACGATTGCTTCGTCGGGCCGTTCACCGAAATCCAGAAGGACGTCGTGATCGGCGCTCGCACGCGGGTGCAGTCCCACAGCTTTATCTGCGAACTGGTCACGATCGGCGACGATTGTTTTGTCGGCCACGGCGTGATGTTCGTGAACGATACGTTTTCGACCGGCGGTCCGGCGCGGGGTAACCGGGATTTGTGGCGCAAGACTGTGATCGGCAGCCGCGTCTCGATCGGCTCGAACGCCACGATCATGCCGGTCAGCATCGTCGATGATGTCGTGATCGGCGCGGGGGCGGTGGTGACGAAGAACATCACGGTGCCGGGCAAATATGCCGGAAATCCGGCGCGCCGGTTGCCGGCGGACAGGTAGGAAGAGACGACGATGCCGGTGCCTTTTGCCGATCTGCAATTGCAGTATCAGACCATCAAGAGCGAGATCGACGGCGCGATATCTGACGTCATCCGTGACAACGCCTTCATTCGCGGAAGCTATGTCGAGGCCTTCGAACGGCAGTTCGCCGCGGCCGCTGACGTCGGGCATTGCGTGTCCTGCGCCAACGGCACCGACGCGCTGTATCTGGCCATGGCCGCGCTGAAGGTAAAACCCGGTGACGAGGTGATCACCACGGCGCATTCGTGGATCAGCACCTCGGCAATGATCACGCATGCCGGCGCCACCGTGGTGTTCTGCGATACCGATGGCTCCACGTTCACGATCGATCCGGCGGCGATCGAGGCCGCGATCACGCCGCGCACCGTGGGCATCATCCCGGTGCATCTGTATGGCCAGCCGGCGGACATGGACGCGATCATGGCGATCGCGCGCAGGCACAAGCTCTGGGTGATCGAGGACTGCGCGCAGGCGCACCTGGCGCGCTACAAGGGCCGGCAGGTCGGAACGTTCGGCGCAGCCGCGACCTATTCATTCTATCCCGGCAAGAATCTCGGCGCGATGGGCGACGCCGGCGCGGTCGTCACCAGCGACGGATCGCTCGCCGAACACATGACCATGCTGGCGCGGCACGGCGGCCTCGTGAAGCACCAGCATCACATCGAGGGCATCAACAGCCGGCTCGACGGCATGCAGGCGGCGATCCTGTCGGCCAAGCTGCCGCATTTGCCGGCCTGGACCGAGGCGCGCCAGAACGCGGCGAAGGTCTACGATGCCGGCCTCAACCAGGTCGAGGAGGTGACCGTGCCGCAGGTCGCGCCGGGCCGCAGCCACGTCTATCATCTCTATACGATCAGGCATCCGCGCCGTGACGCACTGGCCGCACATCTGAATGCCAATGGCGTGCAGACCGCGATCAACTACCCGACGGCGCTACCGTTCCTTGCGGCCTACCAGCGGTTCGGCCACCGCCCCGAGCAGTTTCCACATGCGTTCGGCGACCAGAGGAAAATCCTGTCGCTCCCGATGTTCGCGGAGATCACGAGGCAGCAGCAGGAAGAGGTGATCGGTCTCGTTCGCGACTTTTGAGGTAAAGCGTCAGGCGCGCAGCCCGCCGGCTCACGCTGGCGGGCCCACTTTCCTTGCCATGTTAGACGACGATCGTGAACGAATCCCATGCACTCCAGGCGGTGCCATCGAACGCGCGCACATACATGGTGTCGGTGCCAGGGACTGTGCCGCCCCGGATCCAGACGTTTGCAAGATCTGCGGCGTTGACATCAATTGCGGTGCCGGCGGCCCAGTGAGAATTTTCCGGTGTCCAGAAATAGCCGCTGTTGGCCGCGGAGTTTCCGTCCCAGAACTGGTACTGCGTAATGGCATCGCCATCGGCGTCGGAGGCTGCCGTCCAGTTCACGACCTTCGCCCACTCCGCGGCACCCAGCGTATGATTGTCGATCGTCGCGACCGGTGCCGTATTCGTAGATGAAAATGTGAAACTATCCCAACTGCTCCAAGCGGAGCCGTCGAAAGCCCGCACGTACATGGTTTCAGAACCTGTCGCCGAGCCCCCGCGAATCCAGAAATTACCCAGATCGGAGGCCGAGACGTCGATGGCAGTGCCGGACGCCCAATGCGAGTTGGCAGGAGACCAGAAGTATCCGCTGTTTGCACCGGAGCCTCCATCCCAGAACTGGTAGCTTACAATCGCATCGCCTTCGGCATCCGTGGTGCTGAGCCAGTTCTGCGGCTGGGCCCATTGATTTACGTGCACACTTTGGTCCGCGATGGTTGCGACCGGCGCGGTGTTCACCGTCGTCGTCAGGGTGAATGAATCCCAACTGCTCCACTCAAAGCCGTCGAATGCGCGCACCCATAGCGTCTCGGAGCCGACTGCGGAGCCGCCCCTGAGCCAGACGTCCGCGAGCTCGGAGGCGGACACGTCGAGAAGGGTATTCGCGGCCCAATGTGAGTTGGTTGGGGTCCAGAAATAGCCGCTGGTGGCCGAAGTGCCGCCGTCCCAGAACTGATAGCGCGTGATTGTATCGCCGTTCGCGTCGGACGCACTTATCCAACTGTCGAGTTGAGTCCATTGATCAAGGTGCGATGAATGATCGGCAATGGTGGCAACGGGCGTTGCGTTTGCCGTCGTCAAGGTGAAGCTATCCCAATTTCCCCAATTCGTTCCGTCGAAGGCGCGCACCCACAGCGTTTCGCTACCGGTCGCGCTGCCGCCCCGCACCCAGACGTTGGCGAGATCTTCCGCCGAAACTTCGACGGTCGTATTGGCGGACCAATGGGTGTTGTCGGGGGTCCAGAAATAGCCGCTGTTCGCGCCCGTACCGCCGTCCCAGAACTGATACTTGGTGGCAACGTCTCCGTTGGCATCCGAGTAGCTCAGCCAATTCGAGACCTGCGCCCATGTGTTGTTGTGGAGTGTCTGGTCATTAATCGTGGCAACGGGCGGGGTATTGGGTACCGTGGTGAAGGTGAATGAATCCCAATTGCTCCAGTCTGTACCGTCAAACGCGCGAACCCACAGCGTCTCGGAACCTCCGGCTGAACCTGCACGAAGCCACACATCGGAGATGTCCGCAGCTGCGACTTCAATCGTGGTGTTGGCAGCCCAATGCGTATTGGTTGAGGTCCAGAAATAGCCGCTGGATGCGCCTGTTCCGCCGTCCCAGAATTGGTACTTTACCGCTGGATTGCCGTCAGCATCGGTATAGCTGATCCAAGGCTGGACGCGCTGCCACTGATCGTGCAGCAGGCTGTGATCCGCGATGGAAACAATAGGCGCGTTGTTTGCCATGATATTTGCTCGCCAGTTGAAAAACAGAGGGTACCAATGATCAGCAGTGAAGTTCGCCAGCCTGTTGCAGTGTTGTTTGGTTGGAGACTAGAAATTTGAGGCCGCAATAATCGTGTACTTCGTCACATTCGTTGTGAGCAGGGTAGTGGGCGCTTTGTTTCAGGATCGTGTCGTCGCGCGCGGAAAAGGACTTCGTCGGCCGCAGCAGATTTGCAGACACACCGCGGATACGGTGTTGATCTTCAGGAGAGCTAAAAATCATCTAAATAATTGATTTTAATGATTAATTTGTAGATCGTCCGAAGACGAAAAGTCACGTCAGGACTGGCAATTGAGGCGATTTGGCAGAACGAACCCGAGGGCTCGCCGCGCAGGCCACTAGTTTCGCTCGTCCGCAATCACCTTGCCGTCATTCGGTAGCGAGCCGGCGGCGACCAGTTCGACATTGCCGCCGAGCTTCGTCACCGCGCGCAGGCTTGCCGCGAGTTCGTCCTGCAGCGTCGCGCCGGCCGACGCCGTTTCCGCCTTCAGCGTCATCAGGTCGCTCTCGCCGGATCGCGTGACGACGAGGCGTAGCCGTCCGAGGCCGGGATGGCGCTTGCCGATCTCGGCGATCTGCTCGGGCCGAACGAACATGCCCTTGACCTTGGTGGTCTGGTCGGCGCGGCCCATCCAGCCCTTGATGCGCATGTTGGTGCGGCCGCAGGGGCTCGCGCCGGGCAGCGCGGCGGTGAGATCGCCGAGCGCGAGCCTGATCCAGGGATGCTGCGGGTCGAGCGAGGTGACCACGATCTCGCCGACGTCGCCCGGCGCCACCGGATCGCCGGTGCCGGGGCGCACGATCTCCATGATCAGATCCTCGTTCACGACCATGCCCTCGCGGGCCGGGGTCTCGAACGCGACCATGCCGAGGTCGGCAGTGCCGAACGCCTGATAGGCGTCGACGCCGCGCGCCTTCACCTCGTCCTGCAGCGATTTCGGGAAAGCCGCGCCCGACACCAGCGCCCGCCTGATCGAGGAAACGTCGCGGCCTGCGCTCTCCGCGGCATCGAGCAGGATCTTGAGGAAGTCCGGCGTGCCGCTATAGCCGACCGGCCGATAGGCCTCGATCAGCTCGAACTGCTGCTCGGTATTGCCGGGCCCGGCCGGGATCACCGCGCAGCCGAGCGCCCGAGCCGAGGCATCGAAGATGAAGCCGCCCGGGGTCAAATGGTAGCTGAAGGTGTTGAGCACGACGTCGCCGGGCCGGAAGCCCGCCGCGAACAGCGCCCGGGCGCCGCGCCAGGGGTCGGCGCGAACAGGCTCGGGCTCGAAGATCGGCCCCGGCGAGGTGAACAAACGCCCGAACGACCCCAGGGGGCCCGCCACGAAGCCGCCAAAGGGCGGCGCGGCCTTGTGCAGGGCAGGGAGTTCCGACTTGCGCAGCACCGGCAGGCTCGCCAGCGCGCTCCGGCTGGTCACGGAGGCGGGATCGATGCCCTTCAGCCGCTCGGCATAGGCCGGCGCCGCCAGCGCCTTGCGCAGCACGTCCGGCAGCCGGGAAAACAGCTCAGCCTCGCGCTTGCCCGGCTCGCGCGTTTCAAGGTCGTCGTAGTGGTCGGTCATGGCTGAGCGTTCCGCGGATTGGGGCCGATTGCGCGTCGCCGGTGACGTGCTATCAGACGGCTTCTATCGGTGTTGTTCGTGTTCCAGGGGACGCAATGGCTGAAGGACATCCTGCTGCGGCCGAAGACGCTGCCGTTCCGGCTGACATCGTCGCCAGGCTGAAGCTCCGCATGATCGACCATTGCCTGCCGTTGTGGTCGACCGAGGGCTGGGACGACAAGGCGGGTGGCTTCGTCGACCGGCTCGGTCCCGATGGCCGTGCCGATGCGATGGCGCCACGCCGGGTTTTCGTGCAGGCGCGGCAGATCTACTGCTTCGCCAAGGCAGCGCAGATGGGCTGGTATCCCGAGGGTCGTGCGATCGCGCTGAAGGCGCTGGAGCATCTGCTGGCCAAGGCCAAGGCGCCCGATGGCAAACCAGGCTTCGTCCACGTGCTGGCCCCTGATGGCGCGGTGCTGGACCCGCAGCGGGATTCCTACGACCACGCCTTCGTCCTGCTCGCGCTTGCGACCGTCCATTGCCTCGATCGCGACGCGCAGGTCCGCGCCGAGATCGATGCGCTGTGCCACTTCATCGAGACCGACCTGCGCTCGCCGCACGGCGGGGTTCACGAAGGATTGCCGCCCTCGATGCCGCGGCGGCAGAACCCGCAGATGCATCTGTTCGAGGCAATGGTTGCCGCGTTCGACGCGACGCATGACCTCGTGTTCCAGAACCGGGCTGGCAATTTCTTCAGCCTGTTTCTGGCCAACCTCTACGACAAGCAGCGCCAGGTGCTGACCGAGTATTTCGAGGAGGACTGGTCGAAGATCGAGCCGGTCAGCGTGGAGCCGGGGCACCAGGCGGAGTGGGTGTGGCTCCTGAGGGGATTTGAGCGCATCACCGGCTGCCCAACGGGGCGCTACCGCGGCGAATTGCTGGCGACCGCGCTGCGCTACCGCGACGCGGCGACCGGCTGCCTGGTCGACGAGGGCGATGCGAACGGCAACATCCGGCGCCATACCCGCCGGCTGTGGCCGCAGACCGAAATGGCCAAGGCGTGGATCGCGCAGGCCGAGTCGGGCGAGGCGGAAGCGGCGGATGAGGCGCGCGCGGCGCTGGCGCGGCTCGAACGGCACTACCTCAGCCATCCCGTCGCAGGCGGCTGGCACGACCAGTTCGACCGCGACGGCAACTCGCTGGTTGCCACCATTCCTGCGTCCTCGTTCTATCATGTGCTCTGCGCGGTCACGGAAGCGGAGCAGGTGATCGGGTGACAGGGTGAGCATTTGAATTGGCTCACAGCCACCGCTTTCGCCGCTTGAAGCTCTTCAGGTTCTTGAAGCTCTTGCGCTGGTCGCCGGCGCCGCCGAGGTAGAATTCCTTGACGTCCTCATTGTCGCGCAACTCGTCGGCGGTGCCGTCAAGCACCACCTTGCCCTGTTCCATGATATAGCCGTGGCTCGCGACCGACAACGCGGCACGCGCGTTCTGCTCCACCAGCAAAATGGTGACGCCGAGGTCGCGGTTGATCTCCTTGATGATGGAGAACACTTCCTTGACCAGCAGCGGCGACAGGCCCATCGAGGGCTCGTCCATCAGGATCATCTTCGGGCGCGCCATCAGCGCGCGGCCGATCGCCAGCATCTGCTGCTCGCCGCCGGAGAGATAGCCGGCGAGCCCGGTGCGCTCCTTCAGTCGCGGGAAATACCTGAACACCATGTCGATGTCGGCGCCGATCTCGTTGTCGGTGCGGGTAAAGGCGCCGAGCTTCAGGTTCTCGATCGACGTCATGTCGGCGATGATGCGGCGCCCCTCCATCACCTGGAAGATGCCGCGGCGGACGATCTTGTCGGGATCGATGCCGTTGATGCGTTCGCCGTCAAACAGGATCTCGCCGCGGATGACGTCGCCGTCCTCGGTCTTGAGCAGGCCGGAGATCGCCTTCAGTGTCGTCGACTTGCCGGCGCCGTTGGCGCCCAGCAGCGCCACGATCGCGCCTTTCGGCACGTCGAGGCTGAGCCCGCGCAGCACCAGGATGACCTTGTCGTAGACGACCTCGATGTTGCGCACGCTGAGCAGCGGGGCGGCTTGCGTCGCCGATGACGCTGGACGGTTGATTGTGGTTGCTTCGGTCATGTTTCCGATCCTGGCGCTGTTGGTGGGGCGGGTCATCCGCTCCACCCACCGCCGTCATCACCCGCGAATGCGGGTGATCCAGTATTCCAGAGGCATCTGCGATCAATCGAGAAGCCGCGGCGTACTGGATCCCCGCTTTCGCGGGGATGACAGTTGAGTGTTGAGACGCCTACCGACGTCTCCAATCCTCACCAGCCCAGCCACTCGGGCTTGCGCGGCAGGTCGACGGTCTTCACCTTCTCGAGCTTGATGGTGCCGTTCTTGACGAGATCGTTGAGCGGGGCGTCGGTCGCGCCGGCAACCTTCATCCGGTAGAGATCGACCTTGAGCGTGCCGCGGTGATCCTTGTCGGTCCAGGTCGACGGATTGCAGACGCCGTCCATGCCGGCCGGCACCCAATCCTTCTTCTGGTAGAAGCCCTTCTTGACGTTCTCGCCGGTTGCACCGCCGTTCTTGGCGGCCCATTCGACGGCTTCCTTCATGTAGAGCGCGGTGCAGACGCCGGCGATGTAGTGCACGGGACGGTAGGCCGTGCCGGCGGCGTCCGACATCTTGGAGATATCGGTGACGGTCTTCATGCCGGGTGCGTTGCCGCCCCATGCGACCGCGGTACGGAGCGGAAACACCACGCCGTCGGCGGCGGCGCCGGCGGCCTTGGCGGCGTTCTCGTCCATGCCCCAGACGTTGCCGAGGAACTGCACGTCGACGCCCGCCGCCTTGCAGGCGTTGAGCACGGAGATGTTGGAGCCCGCGGTGTTGCCGAGATAGGCATAGTTCGCACCCGAGCTCTTCAGCGTCAGGCACTGCGCGCTGTAATCGCCTGGCGTCAGCGCGAACACGATCGGCGGCAGGACCTCGAAGCCGAGTTCATTGGCCATGGCTTCGCCGGCGGCCTTCGGCGCGTTCGGATAGGGATGGTTCGCGCCCATGTGGACGAACTTCGGCTTGCCGGGCTTACCCTTCGCCTTCCAGTCCTCGGCGGCCCAGGTCAGCATGGCGCGAACGGCATCCGAGTAGCTCGGACCGTAGAAGAAGTTGTAGGGCGCAGGCTTGGCCTTGCCGCCGGCACCGGTCGGGTCGGAGAGCGCCGCGGCGTAGGAGCCGGAGATATCCGGGATCTTGTCCTCGGCGAGGAAGCCGGTCAGCGCCTCGGTGTCGGCGGTGCCCCAGCCAAGGATGGCGGAGACCTTGTCGGCGCCCGACCATTTCTTGTACTGCGCGATGGCGCGCGGCACCTGATAGCCGTAATCGACGGTGTCGACATTGACCTTGGCGCCATTGATGCCGCCGTTCTTGTTGACCCATGCATAAGCGTCCGCGACGCCCTGTCCGAACGGCGTTCCGACGTCAGACGTGGCGCCGGAATAGTCGGCAAGGTGCCCGAGCGAGATCGGCGCCTGGGCCAGTGCCGCCGTGCTGCCCAGCAGCAGGGCAAGCGAAGCGGAGCTCAATAGAGTCTTCATCGTCATGGACATAATCCTCCGGTCGTTTCTCGAGGTCTTCTTGTTGTCCGTCCCGTTCCGACCTCAATGCGAGAACGGGTAGAGTTTCCAGTACGCCTTGATCTGGCGCCAGCGATGCGCAAGCCCGTCCGGCTCGAACACCAGAAACACGATGATGATGAGACCGATGGCCATCTCGCGCAGGAATGCGATGTTGTTCTTCAATGCCAGCATCTGATCGATCGGGCTGCCGCGCAATGCGACGCTGAGCCACTCCATCGATTCCGGCAGCAGCACCATGAACGCGGTGCCCATCAGCGTGCCCATGACCGAGCCGAGCCCGCCGATGATGATCATGGCCAGGAAGATGATCGAACGATCGATGCCGAAACCTTCGTTGGAGACTACCTGGTTGTAGTGCGCATAGAGCGCGCCGCCGACGCCGGCGAAGAACGCGGCGAGGCCGAACGACAGCGTGCGGTATTTGGTCAGGTTGATGCCCATGATCTCGGCGGACAAATAGTGATCGCGCACCGCGATCAGCGCGCGGCCGTCGCGCGAACGGATCAGGTTGGTCACCAGCAGGTAGCAGACCACGACATAGGCCAGCACGACGTAGAAGTACTTTTTGTCGCCGCGCATCGAATAGCCGAAGATCGAGAACGGCTCGGCGCTGGCCGGAACGCTGCCGCCGGTGAACCATTCGGCCCGCGCAAAGAAGTCGAGCAGGATGTACTGCGCCGCCAGCGTGGCGATCGCCAGATAAAGCCCCTTCAGCCGCGCGGCCGGCAGGCCGAAGATCAGGCCGACCGCGGCGGTCACGACGCCCGCCAGCGGAATGCAGAAGAAGACGGGAATGCCGAACCGGTTCGACAGATAGGCCGAGGTGAAGGCGCCGAAGCCGAAGAATGCGGCGTGGCCGATCGAGATCTGGCCGGTGAAGCCGACAACGATATTGAGGCCGAGGGCGGCGATGCCGAAGATGCCGATCTGGATCAGCAGGCTGAGGACGTAGGCGTTGACGACGTAAGGCGCAAAACACACCAGCACGATGCCCGCAATCATCGCGTTGCGGCTGGTCGCGGTCGGAAACACGGTGGTGTCAGCCGCATAGGTGGTGCGGAAATCGCCGGCGGGGATGAGGGTCTGGCCTGCCATGATTGCTTACACCCGCTCGATGTCTTTGGTGCCGAACAGGCCGTACGGCTTGATCATGAGGATGATGATGAGCGCATAGAATGGCGCGATCTCGTAGAGATTGCCCCAGTGCAGATATTCGCTGTCGAGAAAATGCGCGACGTTTTCCAGGAGTCCGATGATGATGCCGCCGAGCACGGCGCCGCCGACGCTGTCGAGGCCGCCGAGGATCGCCGCCGGAAACACTTTCACGCCATAGGCGGAGAGGCCGGCCGAGACGCCGTTGACGACGGCCACCACCACGCCTGCGACGGCGGAGACGGTCGCCGAGATCGCCCAGGCCATCGCGAACACGCTCTTTACGGAGATGCCGAGCGACTGCGCCACCTGCTGGTTGAAGGCGGTGGCGCGCATCGCGAGGCCGTATTTGGAGAGGCGGAAGAACCACGCCATGCCGATCATCATCGCGACCGAGACCGCAAGGCTCATCAGGTAAACCGTCTGCACCTGCAGGCCGAGGATGTCGACGTTCTGGGTCTGGAAGATGCGCGGGAACGGCTGCAGGTTGACGCCGAATATCCATTTCATCAGCGCCGAAAACACCGTCGACAGCGCGATCGTCACCATGATCACGGAAATGATCGGCTCGCCGATCATCGGCCGCAGGATGACGATCTGGATCGCAATGCCGAACAGGAACATGAAGACCAGCGTGATCGGCATGCCCAGATAGAACGGCACCTGGTATTTGGTGAGCAGCCACCAGCACACCCAGGCGCCGATCAGCAGCAATTCGCCCTGGGCGAAGTTCACCACCTGCGTCGCCTTGTAGATCAGCACAAACGACATCGCGACCACGCCGTACAGCGTGCCGACCACGAGGCCGTTGACGAGGAGCTGGATCAGAAGCTGGCTGTTCATGCGGCCCTCTCTCCCTGTCCCACACGAGGAGAGGGCGCATCAATGCGCGCCTTGTGTGACTGTATCGCCATCATTCCGCGGCCTCCGCCAGCGATGCTGACGCGCCGAGATCGACGACCCGCAGCGTGGTTCGGATGCGCTGGGTGGTGCCGTCCTGGAAGCGAATCACGGTGTCGACGGGGATGTCGCTGTTGCCGGCATAGATCGCGTCGATGATATCGGCGTATTTCTCGTTGATGACGCTGCGGCGGACCTTCCGGGTGCGGGTCAGTTCGCCGTCGTCGGCGTCGAGTTCCTTGTAGAGCAGGAGGAAGCGGGAGATGCGCTGTGCCGGCGGCAGCGACGCGTTGACGCTCTCGACCTCCTTGCGCAGGAGCGCATAGACTTCGGGGCGCGAGGACAGGTCGGTATAGGTCGTGAACGAGATGCGGTTTTTCTCCGCCCATTTCGAGATGATCGAGTAGCGGATGCAGATCATCGCCGCCAGCGTGTCGCGGCCGGCGCCGAGCACGACGGCCTCGGCGACATAGGGCGAGAACTTCAGCTTGTTTTCGAGGTATTGCGGCGAGAAACGCTCGCCGCGCGAAGTCTCCGCGAGGTCCTTGATGCGGTCGATGACAACGAGCTGGCCTTGACTGTTGAAATAGCCGGCGTCGCCGGAATGCATCCAGCCATCCTTGATGTCGGCGACCGAAGCCTCCGGATTCTTGTAGTAGCCGAGGAACGCATTGGGGTGGCGGACGACGATCTCGCCGACGCCGTTGACGTCGGGGTTGTCGATGCGGATTTCGATGTCATCGGCCATCGGCACGCCGGTGGTATCCGGATCGACCTTGCCTGTGGGATGCAGCGTATAGGCGCCGAGCAGTTCGGTCTGGCCATAGAGCGTGCGCAGCGGCACGCCCATCGCCTGGAAGAACTTGAAGGTATCGGGCCCGAGGGCTGCGCCGCCGGTCGCGGCCGAACGCAGCCGCGTGAAGCCGAGGCGGTCGCGCAGCGCGCGGAACAGGAGCTGATCGGCAAGCAGCGAACGCTTGCCCTCTGCCAGCGCCGAAAGTCCCGTCTTCATGCCGACGTCGAACAGCTTCTGCTTCAGCGGCGAGGAGTCCATCACGCCGGCGCGGACATCGGCGGCGATCGATTCCCAGAGCCGCGGCGCGAACAGCACGAAGGTCGGCGCGATCTCGCGGAAATCGTGCATCATGGTCTCGGGCTCTTCGACGAAGTTGACCTTCATCCGGCACAGCAGCCCTTTGCCGAGCGCATAGACCTGCTCCATGATCCATGGCAGCGGCAGCACCGAGACATATTCGTCGTCTGGCCCCTTCGGATCGAATGCCAGATAAGTCGCGCAATGTTTCAGGACCCGGCCGGCCGCCAGCATCGCCAGCTTGGGGTTCGCCGTGGTGCCTGACGTCGTGCAGAGGATCGCGACGTCCTCGCCGCCGGTGGCGTCGACCAGGCGGTCGTAGAGGCCGGGCTCGCGCGCGGCGCGCTCGCGCCCCATCGCGGCGAGCTTTTCCGCTTCCATCAGTCGCGGATCGTCGTATTTCCGCATGCCGCGCGGATCGGAATAGACGATGTGCTTGAGATTGGGCGCGCGATCGGCGAGCGCCAGCAGTTTGTCGACCTGCTCCTCATCCTCGGCGAATACCAGTCTGGCCTCGCCGTAGCTCAGGAGATAGGCCGCTTCCTCGTCCAGCACATCGCGATAGAGGCCGAGGCTCATGGCGCCGATGGCGTGGGCAGCGATTTCGGCCGCCACCCAGTCGGGACGGTTGTCGCCGATGATGCTGACAACGTCGCCGCGCCCGAGGCCGAGTTCGACCATGCCGAGCGCGAAATCATGCGTGCGCGTCTGGTAGTCGTTCCAGGTGAAGACGCGCCACAGCCCGAGATCCTTTTCGCGCAGGGCGATCTCGCCGCCATGCTCCTTCGCATTGAGGCGCAACAGTTTTGGAAAAGTATCCGCCTTGGCGGCGCGGCCGGCGTAATCCATCATGCCGCGCTCTCCCGCGGTGCCGGCGCATCGTCGGGATCGACCAGCGCCTCGTCCTCTTCGCCGAGATAGGCGCGTTTGACATGGGGGTCGGCGAGCACGGAAGCCGGATCGCCCTCGGCGATCTTGCGGCCGAAATCCAGCACCATGACGCGGTGGGAAATGTCCATCACCACGCCCATGTCATGCTCGATCATCATCACGGTCATGCCGAACTCTTCGTTGAGATCGACGATGTAGCGCGCCATGTCCTCCTTTTCCTCGAAGTTCATGCCGGCCATCGGCTCGTCGAGCAGGATCAGCTGCGGTTCCAGCGCCATCGCGCGGGCGAGTTCGACGCGCTTGCGCAGGCCGTAGGGCAGGGTGCCGGCAGTCGCCTTGCGCACCGACTGCAGGTCGAGGAAGTCGATGATCTCCTCCACCTTGTGGCGGTGTTCGAGTTCCTCGCGGCGCGCGCCGGTCAGCCAGTAGAGCGAGCCCGTAAGGAAGTTGTTCTTGAGCAGGTGGTGCCGCCCGACCATGATGTTGTCGAGCACGCTCATGTGGTGGAACAGCGCGAGATTCTGGAAGGTGCGGCCGATGCCGAGCCGGGGCCGCGCGTTCGGATTGAGCCCGGTGATGTCCTTGCCGCGATAGAACAGCTTTCCTTCGGTCGGCTTGTAGCGGCCCGAAATGCAATTGACGATCGAGGTCTTGCCGGCGCCGTTCGGGCCGATGATCGAGAACAATTCGCCCTCGTTCACGCCGAACGAGACTTCGGTCAGTGCCCGGACGCCGCCGAAGCGCAGCGACACGCCGCGCACTTCCAAGGTATGAGCCACTCATTCCCTCCAGATATGGCGCTTGAGCGGCGCTCTTTATCTATCGTTTGCAATGCGCGATCCTACATCGGCGATGCCGGGCAGGCCATCCGACTATGGATGCCAGCCGATGCTCCGCCGCACGCGCGGTAGTGTCGCACCTCGCCGCTGCGCACAGTTCGCGCGTGCCGAGGTGGCCCTCCTTAGGGCAATGCGATAGTTTGAAATGTCTTTTCCCTGACAATTGGTCGGGAAATTTTATCTGACGGCAATCTTGCTGCAGCGCAGCACGGGGTCGTGGAGACGACGGTCAATGCGGTCATGATTGCTGCGGAATACCTCAAGCGCATCGCGGCCTGGTCGCGCCAACTGAACGAGCGGGAGATCGAGGCCGCGCGTGCCGGCATAGTGGAGAAATCCTACCGCGCCAACGAATTCATTTTCATGCGTGGCGACGCCTTCGACTACTGGACCGGCATCGTGACGGGGCTGGCGCGGATGGGCACGGTGTCGAGCGGCGGCAAGGCTGCGACGTTCGCCGGCCTCACGGCAGGAGCCTGGTTTGGCGAAGGCTCGATGCTGAAGAGCGAACCGCGTCGCTACGATATGGTTGCGATCCGGGACACCAGGCTGGCGCTGATGGATCGGGCCACATTCTTCTGGCTGTTCGAGAACAGCGTCGCGTTCAACCGCTTTCTGGTCCGGCAACTTAACGAACGGCTCGGCCAGTTCATCGGTGCGGTGGAACATGGCCGCACGCTCGACGCCACCAGCCGCGTCGCGCGTTCCATCGCCTCGCTGTTCAACCCGATCCTCTATCCCGACATGACGCGCCATCTTGAGATCACGCAGGAAGAAATCGGAGCGCTGTCCGGTATTTCGCGGCAAAACGCCAACCAGTGCCTGAAGCGACTGGAGAAGGAGGGCCTGCTGCGGCTCGAATATGGCGGCGTCACCATTGTCGAACTCGAAAGGCTACGCAACCACGGCGACTAGCCTTCTAAGGGCCTGATTTCAAACGGCTTTGGCGATAGACTTGGCACTGGCGCGATGCTAATGGCCCTGCGCGGCGGCAGCGTTTGGAGAAGTTATGGCGGGTCAGGACTCTAAGCGGCGCGTGGCGCTGATCACCGGCGTCACCGGCCAGGACGGCGCTTATCTCGCCGAATATCTGCTCGGCCTCGGCTACGAGGTCCACGGCATCAAGCGCCGGTCGTCCTCGTTCAATACCGCCCGCATCGATCACCTGTACCAGGACCCGCACGCCCGCACCCGGCCGTTCCTGCTGCACTACGGCGACATGACGGACTCGACCAATTTGATCCGGCTGATGCAGCAGATCAGACCGACCGAGATCTATAACCTCGCCGCCCAGAGCCATGTCGGCGTCAGCTTCGAGAGCCCGGAATATACCGCCAATGCCGACGCCATCGGCGTGCTGCGGCTTCTGGAAGCGATCCGCATTCTCGGCATGGAGAAGCAGACGCGGTTCTATCAGGCCTCGACCTCCGAGCTCTATGGCCTGGCGCAGGAGGTGCCGCAGAAGGAGACCACGCCGTTCTACCCGCGTTCGCCCTACGGCGTCGCAAAACTCTACGGCTACTGGATCACGGTGAACTACCGCGAGGCCTACGGCATGTTTGCCTCGAACGGCATCCTGTTCAACCATGAGAGCCCGATCCGCGGCGAGACGTTCGTCACCCGCAAGATCACCCGCGGCGTCGCCCGCATCGAGGTCGGCCTCGACGAGGCGCTCTATCTCGGCAATCTCGAAGCCAGGCGCGACTGGGGCCATGCGCGGGATTATGTCGAGGGCATGCACATGATCCTGCAGGCCGACAAGCCCGATGATTTCGTGCTGGCGACCGGCGAGGCGCGTTCGGTCCGCGAACTGGTCGAACTGGCCTTTGCGGAAGTCGGGCGCAGCATCGAATGGCGCGGCAAGGGTGTCGACGAGACCGGGCTCGACAAGGCATCCGGCAAAACGCTGGTCAGGATCGATCCTGAGTATTTTCGCCCGACGGAAGTCGATCTTCTTGTCGGCGATGCCAGCAAGGCGCGCGAGCAACTGGGCTGGAAGCCCAAGACCTCCTTCAACAAGATGATCAAGGAGATGGTTGCGAACGACATCGAAGACGCACGGCGGGAGGCGGCGGGTGGCAGGCATTCCATTTGAGCTGAAAGGCAAGACCGTCTACGTCGCCGGCCATCGCGGCATGGTCGGCTCCGCGCTGGTGCGCCGGCTGGCGCGCGAAGATGTCGAACTGCTCACGGCCGCCCGCGACGAGGTCGATCTGCGCGATCAGGCCGCGGTCATCAAATGGTTCGCGGCCAGGCGACCGCAGGTGGTATTCCTCGCCGCCGCCAGGGTCGGCGGCATCGTCGCCAACAACACGCTGCGCGCCGAATTCCTCTACGACAATCTGGCGATTGCGACAAACGTGATCCATGCCGCACATGTCAATGCTGCCGAGAAGCTGATGTTTCTCGGCTCGTCCTGCATCTATCCCAGGCTGGCGCCGCAGCCGCTGCGCGAGGACTCGATGTTGACGGGGCCGCTGGAGCCGACCAACGAGCCCTATGCGATTGCGAAGATCGCCGGCATCAAGATGGTGGAGGCCTATCGCAGCCAGTACGGCGCCGACTTCATCAACGTGATGCCCACCAATCTCTACGGCCGCGGCGACAATTACCATCCCGAATACAGCCACGTCGTCGCCGCGCTGATCCGCCGCTTCCACGAGGCGAAACATTCCGGTGCAGGGCAGGTCGCGGTCTGGGGTACCGGCACGCCGCGGCGCGAATTCCTCTATGTCGACGACCTCGCGGATGCCTGTATCCATTTGATGAAGACCTATTCGGATCACGAACTGGTCAATATCGGCACCGGCGAGGACATCACGATCGCCGAATTCGCCCGCGTGGTGGCGGCGGCTGTCGGCTACAGCGGCGAGATCAGCTTCGATACCTCGCGCCCGGACGGCACGCCGCGCAAGCTGCTCGATGTCAGCCGGCTGGCGAAGCTCGGCTGGCGCGCCAGCACCGGGCTCGAGGACGGCATCCGGCTTGCCTATCAGGCGTTCCTGAGCGAGCAGGCGGCCAAGGCCTAGCTCAGCCCCGGCGAGTTTGCCGCGGCAACGTTTGCGTGGCTTGCGGCGAAAACCGGTACACATTTTTCTCCATCATGCTCTAGGATATCGGCGCCGAGCGGCCACAAGAGCCGCCGGCACAGCAGAGGAAGCATGATGAAATATCAGCGTCGCCAATTCCTGCAGCTCGTCGCGGGCGCGGCCGCAGTCCCGGCCATGTCCACCACCGCAAGCGCGCAGGCCTATCCCTTGCGTCCGGTTCGCCTCGTGATCGGCTATACGCCCGGCGGCTCGGCGGACCTCACCGCGCGCCTGATGGGGCAGTGGCTGTCGGAAAAGCTCGGACAGTCCTTCGTCATCGAGAACCGTCCCGGCGGCGGCACCAACATCGCGACCGAGCAGGTGCTGCGCGCCACGCCTGACGGCTACACGCTGCTGCTGGTCGCGCCGGCGAACGCGATCAACGCCACGCTCTACGACAAGCTGCCGTTCGATTTCATCAAGGAGATGGAGCCGATCGCGGGCATCATCCGCTTCCCCAACGTCGTGGTGGTGCATCCGTCGCTGCCGATCAAGACGATCCCCGAACTGATCGCCTACGCGAAGGCCAATCCGGGCAAGCTCAACATGGCATCATCAGGCAACGGGTCGACGATCCACATGTCGGGCGAGCTGTTCAAGATGACCACCGGCATCAACATGGTGCATGTGCCGTACCGCGGCGGCGCGCCGGCGCTGACCGACATGCTCTCCGGTCAGATGCAGGTCATGTTCGACAACATTCCGACCTGCGCCGAGCACGTCAAATCCGGCAAGCTGCGCGGGCTCGCGGTCACCAGCACGGTTCGTTCGGAAGTGCTGCCGGACCTGCCGCTGGTCGCCGACTTCCTGCCGGGCTATGAGGCGAGTGCCTGGTACGGGCTTGCCGCGCCAAAGGGCACGCCCGCCGACATCGTCGACCGGCTGAACAAGGCGGTGAATGAAATCCTCGCCGATCCCAAGGCCAAGGCGCGCTTTACCGAACTCGGCGCGATGCTGCTGCCGGGCTCCGCCGCCGACTTCGGCAAGCTGGTGGCGGATGAAACCGAGAAGTGGGGCAAGGTGGTCAAGTTCGCGGGCGCCAAGGTGGAGTAGAGGCCGGGATCAATCGAGCTGACGACAAGACAAGACTTTGCCCGCAGCTCCACTTGTGGGCAAAGGCGGACGTGGCTCGGCCGACTTGATATCTGCAACCGAACCTGCGTGCCGGCATTGCGCATACAATCGTTCTAGTCGTGGCCGATGAGACGGCTCGGTCGCGCCGGTGATTAGGTGATTGGCTTTGCACCGCACTGCGGGATCGAGGTGCAACGCGGTGCACCTCGATCCCGCGAGCAAAAGGTTGATCCGAGCTTGCATCATCCACGAGTCGAACCTGAGCAGGTTTCCGTCGCGGCGCCCCCGCTGCGCCGAAGGTTGATGAACGACGAATTTATCCACGCGATCCACATTGGGAATGGGAAATCCTGGCCTATTAAGCTTGCTAAGTTAGGTTAATTAAATACTCTCCTTGCCCCGCGGGCCAATTGCAAGTGTTGAGTTGTTCTAGCTATATTATTCCAAGTAATGGGGTAGCGAGGTGAGAGGTTTGAAATTTACCGCTTTGCGGAACGCGTTAGCTTTGCTCCTTTTTGCATTCGTTGTTTTCGAACTTGGCCTCGCCGCTCGCAAATACGATCCGTTCCCGTACCCACAACTTCGGTCCTTGATAAACAGCTTCGCTCGCAGCGAGTCCGTGGGTGTCCTTGCGAGCCAATATTCCAGTAACTCCAAGCAAGTGATGATGGACAGAAACATTGAGAGTGCACTTTTGCCTCTCAAGGTTAGGGGCTTGCGGGTCAGTGATCATTTCCCCGTCGCAAAGGCTGCTGGCGGCATCACGGCGATCGGAGGCAGCGTTGTCGTCCTCGACAGACTTGGCCACCTCTTCTTGAGTGCGCCCGACGGAACACATCTCGATCGACTAGAGTTTCCGGCGCTTCCCAACAACATCGCAGACTACCTGAAAACGCCGGGCGCCGTGATCGATGAAAAGCGATTCCGCGCCTATGACGTCGAGTATCTGCCGTCTTCGAAAATGCTCGCAGTATCGCACGAATATTTCGATCGTGAGTTGCGCAAGACGAGGATGGCGGTGTCCGTGGTAACAATAGATGCGATGGCTATCCGGCCGACCGCGCCGTGGAAGACCATTTTTCTGAGCGATCCGGAGCCTGATGGTTCGAACGAAGAATCGGGCGGCAGATTGGCTGTCGGCCCGTCTGATAAATTGTACCTGACCATCGGCAGCTACTTCGCAGACACGGCGAAGGTTTCTCAAGATCCAGCGTCTTCATTCGGGAAGATCATCGAAATCAACATCGGCGGCGGTAGCCACAAGGTCGTCAGCCTCGGGCACCGGAACCCCCAAGGCTTGACTGTTACAAGGAATGGCGCGCTTTTCGCGACGGAACATGGCCCAAAGGGCGGTGACGAACTCAATTTGATTACCGAGGGATCCAACTACGGCTGGCCAAACGTCTCGCTGGGTACCGCATACGAGGGGTACGACAGCGAATACCAAGTGAATGCGGGAGAACACACGAGTTACCAGAGTCCTGTGTTTGCGTGGGTGCCTTCGATAGGGCCATCGAATTTGATTGAGGTCCGGGGATTCGACAAAAGGTGGGATGGCGATCTGCTCGTGGCCTCGCTGAAGGCAAATTCGCTCTTTCGAATGCGGTTGGAAGGCACGAGAGTCGTGTATGCCGAACCTATCCCGTTAGGTCAGCGCATCCGAGACATTCTGCAGTTGAGAGACGGGACTATCGTGCTGTGGACTGACGATACGCAGCTATTGTTTGTCTCCGTCGATCGTGAGCGACTTGCTGGAAACGTACGGCTAACGAGGAAAGTAAACGAAAGCCTTCATGCTGCGTGCATGTATTGCCACCATTTTGGACCCACGACCCCTGCCGACTTCGCTCCGACTCTCAGTAATATCTTCTCGCGAAAGATAGGTTCGGACAATTTCCATTATTCGGAGGCACTGAGGAGCAAGGAAGGGCGCTGGACCGATAAATCACTTAAGGAATTTCTTTCCAATCCTGCGAACTTCGCGAATGGCACCGCCATGCCGCCTCTCAACATAAATCCTGAAACAATCAAGGAAATAGTCGAGGTCCTCGTGCAAATCGAGCACGCGTCAAATTCCTTTGCTCCGGAAGAGCGGCGATAAACGGCCGCTCGCCACATAGCCCGCTCGCCCCTTTCAGGGGCATGGCAGGCGTGGCGTTCGTTCGGTCGTCGCATTTCTCAGATGCCCGCGGCCGCGCGCGGCGGATTCCTTCCAAGCGTCGTCGCCATCGCCGATATCAGCGGCCGCATGAAGAACGCGTCTTCGGCGGGATAGATATCGGTGCGCAGGCCGTGGGACTTCAATTCCTCCGACACCGCCGGTCCGACCGACGCGATCGGGGTCCGGTCGAGCCCTTGCCGTAACCGGTCCTCGCAGCCGCGCGCGCGCGCGACCTCGATCAGCCGGCGGATCTGACCGAGATTGGTCAGCGCGATGGCGTCGATGCGGCCTTCCGCCATCTCGTCGATCGCCTTGATGATGTTGCCGTCAGCGGCCTGCGCGTCATAGGCGTAGGGCAGTACGGTATCCACCTCGGCGCCTTGCGCCTTGATCGCGCCGATCAGGGTGCCGTGATCCTTGTCCGGATAAAGCTGCAGGCCGAGGCGATGGCCCCTGAGGTCGAGGCGCGACAGCATCTCGGCGACGCCTTCGGAGGTCGGCTTCTCCGTCGTGATCTGCGGCTCCAGGCCGATTTCGCGCAGCGCTTTTCCGGGTTTGGGTCCACGGGTGAATTTGCGCGCCTTGCCGAATGAGGCCACGAAGGCCTGCTCGACGTCGAGCCGCCGCGCCACCTTCATCAGCCGGCGCAGGCCTTCGCCCGTCAGCAGCACGACGTCGTCGAACGGCGTTTCGATCGACCGCCTGATCCAGGCCTCGACCGGTGCCGGCTCGACCGCGTCGTGGATGGTGAACATCGGACATTGCAGCACGTCGGCGCCCTGCTCAGTGAGCAGGCGGGAAAACTGCGCTTTCTCGCGCGTTTCCAGGATCAGGATGCGGTAACCGTTCAATCTGTCGGCCATGTCGTCGCTCCAACGCAGATGCCGCGTGCTTTGTTCATCCTTCCCCCGGTTTCGGGATTGGCGCAAGCGCGGGCGCGGTGATAGAGCAGGGCCGAAAACAACCGCTTCGCCCTTTTGCCTGAATTGTAGTCAGCTTCGCCATGCCGCATCACCAATTCGTCCTGACCCTTTCCTGCCCCGATCGCCCCGGAATCGTTTCGGCGGTGTCGACCTTCCTGGCCCATAACGGTCAGAACATTCTGGACGCCCAGCAGTTCGACGATGTCGAGACCCAAAAGTTCTTCATGCGGGTGGTGTTCACCGCCGCCGATCTCGCCGTCGAATTGCAGGCATTGCAGACCGGCTTCACCGCGATTGCCGACCGATTCAGCATGGAATGGCAGATGCGCGACCGCGCCAACCACCGCCGGGTGATGCTGCTGGTCTCCAAATCGGATCATTGCCTCGTCGATATCCTCTATCGCTGGCGCACCGGCGAACTCGAGATGATCCCGACGGCCATTGTCTCCAACCATCCGCGCGAGACCTACGGCTCGCTCGATTTCGGCGAGATCCCGTTTCACTGTCTGCCGGTCACCAAGGAAACCAAGCACGAGCAGGAAGAGGCGGTCTGGAAGCTGGTGCAGGACACCAGGACCGATCTCGTGGTGCTGGCGCGCTACATGCAGATTCTCTCGGACGAGATGTCGGCGAAACTGTCGGGGCGCTGCATCAACATCCACCACTCGTTCCTGCCGGGCTTCAAGGGCGCGCGTCCCTACCACCAGGCTCATGAGCGCGGCGTCAAGCTGATCGGCGCCACCGCGCATTACGTCACACGCGACCTCGATGAAGGCCCGATCATCGACCAGGACGTCGAGCGCATCAGCCACCGCGATACGCCGGAAGATCTTTCCCGCAAGGGCCGCGACATCGAGCGCCGCGTGCTGGCCCGCGCCATGCGCCATCACCTCGAGGATCGCGTCATCCTGAACGGCCGCAAGACCGTGGTGTTCATGGATTGATAGCTATCGGCCCAGCGTCAGCGAGGCTGCGCCTGCGATGAAGTCCCGGGCTTTGCTTCCTCGCCGCGTTCGGCTGCCGGCAACAGGCGCTTCCGCTCGCGCTCCCTCATGTACTCGTCGTATTTCGCCGTCCCCGGACGGGGCGGCGCATCGGCAGGCAGCCCGCCGGCCCACGCCGGGATGGCGTCGCTGACACCGCCTGCGACTTTGTCATTGATGGTTCCGCAACCCGCCAGGCCGCCGCCGGCGAGGGCAACGGTGAGGATCGTGGCAATGTGGCGCGCGCTGATCGACATGGGCTGGAGGTTACAAGCTCACCCTTTCGGATGGATTTAGGGCGGCGCACGCCCAGGAACCAGTGCTGGGAACCAGTGCTGACGCTTCTTTGTTGACAGGACCATTTGATTTGTACAATCGTACAAATCACCGATCGATCGAAGACTTTGGTTCAGCCAACGTTGGATCTTATTATAGTACCGCATGGCTTTTTGCGATCCTGGCGTGTGTGAGGGGTCTTCACTGCGCCATTGGTCCGATTGACAACAGGGCGGCCAAGGACGCCATGTTGCCGCGCTACCTGGCCGAAAAACCGGGTTATGGTGAGAGATCAGGGGCCGGGGACTCGGCTCGAGACACAAGGCCGATCAGGGGGAGAGGATGCTCATGTCTATTCGCAGTCAATTGTTGCTGGCCGCAGGTTCCGTCGCCGCGATGCTGGCGTTTGCGCCGGCGCACGCCCAGGAGACCGTCAAGATCGGCCTGATCCTGCCGATGACCGGCGGTCAGGCCTCGACCGGCAAGCAGATCGACAACGCGGTCAAGCTCTACATGCAACAGAACGGCGACACCGTCGCCGGCAAGAAGATCGAGGTCATCCTCAAGGACGACGCGGCGGTTCCCGACAACACCAAGCGCCTGGCGCAGGAACTGATCGTCAACGACAAGGTCAATTTCATCGCCGGCTTCGGCGTGACCCCGGCTGCGCTTGCCGCCGCCCCGCTGGCGACGCAAGGCAAGGTTCCGGAAATCGTGATGGCGGCGGGCACCTCGATCATCACCGAGCGCTCGCCCTATATCGTGCGCACCTCGTTCACGCTGGCGCAGTCCTCGACCATCATCGGTGACTGGGCTGCCAAGAACGGCATCAAGAAGGTCGCGACGCTGACCTCCGACTATGCGCCCGGCAACGATGCGCTGACCTTCTTCAAGCAGAACTTCACCGCCGGTGGCGGGGAGATCGTCGAAGAGGTGAAGGTGCCGCTGCAAAATCCTGATTTCGCTCCATTTCTGCAGCGCATGAAGGACGCCAAGCCCGACGCCGTGTTCGTTTTCGTGCCGGCCGGGCAGGGCGGCAACTTCATGAAGCAATATGCCGAACGCGGCCTCGACAAGGCCGGCATCAAGGTGATCGGCCCCGGCGACGTGATGGACGACGACCTGCTCAACGGCATGGGCGATGCCGCGCTCGGCACGGTGACGGCGCATCTCTATTCCGCCGCGCATCCCTCGGCGGCCAACAAGGAATTCGTCGCCGCCTACAAGAAGGCGTTCGGGCAGCGCCCGGGCTTCATGGCGGTCGGCGGCTATGACGGCATGCACCTGATCTACGAGGCGCTGAAGAAGACCGGCGGCAAGACCGACGGCGACGCGCTGATCGCGGCCATGAAGGGCATGAAGTGGGAGAGCCCGCGCGGCCCGATCTCGATTGATCCGGAAACCCGCGACATCGTGCAGAACATCTACATCCGCAAGGTCGAGAAGGTCGATGGCGAACTCTACAATGTCGAGTTCGCGACCTTCGAGGCGGTGAAGGATTCCGGCAAGACCAAGAAGTGACGCTGGCTTCGGCGTCATTCCGGGGCGCATCGCACCCTCCACGTCATGCCCGGGCAAAAGCGCGAAGCGCGTCTTCGCGCAGATGACCCGGGCATCCACGTCCTTCCGTGCGGCGAGAAAGACGTGGATGGCCGGGACAAGCCCGGCCATGACGACATCGCCAGTTCGTTGCCGTTCTCAAGCTTGGCTGACCTCGTCTGAATGACCACGCTGTTCACCATCCTGTTCGACGGTGTCGCCTACGGCATGCTGCTGTTCGTGCTGGCCTGCGGGCTGGCGGTGACGCTCGGCCTGATGAATTTCGTCAATCTGGCCCATGGCGCCTTCGCCATGGCCGGGGGCTATGTCTGCGCCGTGCTGGTGAATAATTCCGGCTGGCCGTTCTTCGCGGCGCTGCCGCTGGCCTTTGTCTCGGCCGCGGCGATCGGGGTGCTATTGGAGCGCACGCTCTACCGCCATCTCTACACCCGCAGCCATCTCGACCAGGTGCTGTTCACGATCGGCCTGACCTTCATGTCGGTGGCTGCCGTCGACTACATCATGGGATCGTCGCGGATCTTCATCAAATTGCCGGCGGCGCTGGAAGGCCAGTTCGATTTCTTCGGCGTCGGCATCGGTCGTTATCGCCTGATGATCATCGTGATCTGCGGCCTGCTTACAGTGGCGCTGCAATTGATCCTGTCGAAAACCCGGTTTGGCAGCCGTCTGCGCGCCGCGGTCGACGATCCCCGTGCCGCAAGCGGCCTCGGCATCAACGTGCCCCAGGTCTTCGCCTTCACCTTCGCCTTCGGCTGCGGACTGGCCGGTCTCGGCGGCGCGCTCAGCGCCGAAATCCTCGGGCTCGATCCGTATTTTCCGCTGAAGTTCATGATCTACTTCCTGATCGTGGTCACCGTCGGCGGCTCCTCCAGCATCACCGGGCCGTTCCTCGCTTCGCTCCTGCTCGGCATCGGCGATGTCGCCGGCAAATATTACGTGCCAAAGATGGGCCCATTCGTCATCTACACCATCATGATCGTGATCCTGATCTGGCGTCCGAACGGCCTGTTCGGCCGCGCCGCCGCGCGGTGAGGCTGCGATGACCGCCACCTCCGACGTCTCATCCCACGCTATGGCCCGCGCCCGCTGGCGCCCCGCCGAGATCGCGTTCTGGATTCTCGCGCTGTCCTGCGCGTTCCTGTTTCCGTCCCGTTACCTGATCATGACCGATATTCTGCGGCTGGCGTTGTTCACGCTGTCGCTCGACCTGATCCTCGGCTACGCCGGCATCGTCTCGTTGGGGCATGCGGCCTTCTTCGGTGTCGGCGCCTATTCGGCGGGCTTGTTGGCGCTGCATGGCATCGTCAACGAGCCGGTCATTGCGCTGGTCGTCGCGGGGCTCGTCGCCATGGTGCTCGGCTTCCTCACGAGTTTCCTCGTGATCCGCGGCGTCGACCTGACGCGGCTAATGGTTACGCTCGGCATCGCGCTGCTCTTGGAGGCGCTGGCCGAACGCTTCTCCAACATCACCGGCGGCACCGACGGCCTTCAAGGCATCGAGATGCAGCCGATCCTCGGCATGTTCGCCTTCGACATGTTCGGCAAGACCGGCTTCTTCTACTCGCTGATCGTGCTGTTCCTGCTGTTTCTGCTGGCGCGGCGGATCGTCAATTCGCCGTTTGGGCTGTCGCTGCGCGCGATCAAGAACAATCCGCTGCGGGCGTCCGCCATCGGCGTGCCCGTCAACCGCCGCCTGGTCGCGATCTATACGGTGGCGGCGTTCTATGCCGGCATTGCCGGCGCGCTGTTCACGCAAACCACGGCGCTGGCCTCGCTCGACGTGTTCGCCTTCGAGCGCTCCGCCGATCTGATGCTGGTGCTGGTGATCGGCGGCACCGGTTATCTCTATGGTGGACTGATCGGCGCCGTCGTCTTCAAGATGCTGCAGGAACTGTTTCAGACCATCACGCCGCAATACTGGCTGTTCTGGATCGGCCTCGTTCTGGTCGTGATGGTGCTGATCGGCCGCGAGCGCATCCATCGCTGGGTGCTGTGGGGGCCGAACCTCGTCATGCGTCAGGTCTTCGGACGCAAGGCGGGTGTCGCCGTTCCCGAGAGCGATGCGCCATGACGATCGCGCTCGAAACCAGGGGACTGGAGAAATCGTTCGGGGGCCTGCGGGTCACCCGTGATCTGTCGCTGAAGGTGGAGCAGGGCGCGCGCCACGCGCTGATCGGGCCGAATGGCGCGGGCAAGACCACCGTGATCAATCTCCTGACCGGCGTGCTGAAGCCCAATGGCGGGCGGATCCTGCTCGAGGGCAACGACATCACCGATCTCGCCGTTCACAAGCGGGTGCTGCGCGGACTGTCGCGCACCTTCCAGATCAATCAGCTCTATGCCGACCTGACCCCGCTGGAGACGGTGGGGCTTGCGGTCTCCGAACGGCTCGGCCGCGGCGGCGACTGGTGGCGGCGGATGGGCACGCGTGGCGACGTCAACGAGGAGATCGCGGACACGCTCGGGCGCTTTCATCTGCTCGACGTGATGAACGAGCCCACCGCGACGCTGCCCTATGGCAAGCAACGCCTGCTCGAAATTGCGGTTGCGATCGCGACCCGGCCACGTGTGCTGCTGCTCGACGAACCGGCCGCCGGCGTGCCCGAAAGCGAGCGGCACGACATTCTGGCGGCGGTCGCCGCGCTGCCGCGCGACGTCACGGTCTTGCTGATCGAGCACGACATGGATCTGGTGTTTTCCTTTGCCGACCGTATCTCGGTGCTGGTCAACGGCGCCATGCTGGTGGAGGGTCCGCCGGACCAGGTGGCGCGGGATCCGCAGGTGAAGGCGGTCTATCTCGGCGAGGCCGCCGATGCCTGATCTCCTTGCGATCGATGCCTTGCGCGCCGGCTACGGCGAAGCCGTCGTGCTGCCCTCGATGTCGCTGACCCTCGGCGAGGGGCAGGTGCTGGCGCTGCTCGGCCGCAACGGCACCGGCAAGACCACGCTGATCAATTCGATCGTCGGCATCACCCGCCGCTTCGGCGGCTCGATTGCGCTTGATGGGCTGGATGTCACCGCGATGCGCCCGGACCAGCGGGCGCGGGCCGGGATCGGCTGGGTGCCGCAGGAGCGCAACATCTTTCGCTCGCTGACCGTCGAGGAGAACATGACGGCGGTGGCCCAGCCCGGGCCCTGGACCGTGGAGAAGGTCTACGAGATGTTTCCGCGGCTGAAGGAGCGGCGCAACAATTTCGGCAACCAGCTTTCCGGCGGCGAGCAGCAGATGCTGGCGATCGGCCGCGCGCTCACCCTCAATCCAAAAGTCCTGCTGCTGGACGAGCCGACCGAGGGACTGGCGCCGATCATCGTTGAGGAATTGTTAAGGGCGCTCGGCACGATCACCCGCTCCGGTGGAATCTGCTCGATCATCGTCGAGCAGAATGCGCAAAAGATTCTGGGGCTGGCCGATCGGGTTGTGATATTGGAACGCGGCGCAATCGTGCATGATGCCGCCAGCAGCGCGCTGAAGGCCGATCCCGCCGTGCTCGAACGCTATCTCGGCGTCGCCGGCGCCGCCGCGCATTAGATTTGCCGCGCACTAGATTGATGGGAGTTGAGACCATGCAGAGAACCAAGCCCCCGTTCCGCGCCGACGAGGTCGGCAGCCTGTTGCGGCCGCCGCGCATCAAGGAGGCGCGCGCCAAATTGGAGAAGGGCGAGATCACGCCGGAGGATCTGCGCAAGGCCGAAGACCTCGAGATCGAGAAGGTCGTGCACCGGCAGGCCTCGGTCGGCCTGAAGCTCGCGACCGACGGCGAATTCCGCCGCTCCTGGTGGCATTTCGATTTCCTCGCCAAGCTGACGGGCTGCGAACTGTTCCACCCGGAAACCGGCATTCAGTTCGCGGGCGTCGAGACCCGCCATGACGCCGTCCGCGTCATCGGCAAGCTCGATTTCCCCGACGACCATCCGATGCTGGATCACTTCCGCTTCCTGAAGAAACACGCCGACAAGGCGCATGTCACGGCGAAGATGACGATCCCGTCGCCGGCGGTGCTGCATTTCCGTGGCGGCCGCAAGGCGATTTCGAAGGAGGTCTATCCCGATCTGGAGGAGTTCTTCCTCGATCTCGGCAAGACCTATCGCAAGGCGGTCAAGGCGTTCTACGACGCCGGCTGCCGATACCTGCAGTTCGACGATACCGTGTGGGCCTATCTCTGCTCGCAGGACGAACTGCAGAAGGCGCGGGACCGCGGCGACAATCCCGACGGCCTGCAGCAGACCTACGCCCGCATCATCAACTATGCGCTGGCCGATCGGCCGGCCGACATGGTTGTGACCACCCATGTCTGCCGCGGCAATTTCCGCTCGACCTGGATTTCCTCCGGCGGCTACGAGCCGGTCGCGGAGACCATGCTGGCCGGCACCAATTACGACGGCTATTTCCTGGAATATGATTCCGACCGCGCCGGTGGCTTCGAGCCGCTGCGCTATCTGCCCAAGGGCGACAAAGTGGTGGTGGTCGGCGTCATCACCTCGAAGTTCGGCGAGCTGGAGAAGAAGGACGACATCAAGCGCCGCCTCGAGGAAGCCGCCAAATTCGCGCCGCTCGAGCAGCTCGCGGTGTCGCCGCAATGCGGCTTTGCCTCCACCGAGGAGGGCAACATCCTCTCCGAGGAAGAGCAGTGGGCCAAGCTCAGCCTCGCGGTGGAAGTCGCGAACGAGGTGTGGGGGAAGTGACGCGCAGCGCCATCCCGGGGCGCGCGTGAGCGCGAACCCGGGATGACGGTGTGAAGTCACACCGTCACCTCTCCGCCAGATACACCTCGCCCAGCAGCGACGAATTCGACCACGGCACCTGCTTGCCCCTGGTCGCAGCGACGACTTCGGCGCGCACGCGCGTCAGCATCTGCTGTACCTCCAGCCCGGGTCTGCCGATGTGGCGCGTCAGCGCTGCCGAGAACGGGCTGTTGGCGCCTTCGCCATCGAGCGCGACCTGTCCTGGTGCGGTAGCGAAGGCGATCAGCGTGCCCGCGCCGCGCGTCGCGCCGGCGCCGAGCGTCGAGGGCGCGGCCAGCCCCGAGCCCACCTCGATATCGCGGGCAGGTCCCGCGGATGCCACTTTCGGCGCCATCGGATTGTTGCGGCAGGCGTCGAGGATCAGGATGTTGGTGCGGACCTGATCGTCGAGGCCGGCCATGATCGTATCCATGTCCATCATCGCTTCGGTGACGCCGCTGCCGGGGCGCAACTGGATGTCGACCGGCACCAGATAATTGCGGCCGTCGATCTGCACGCCGTGACCGGCGTAGTAGACTACCGCGACCTGCGCCCGTATGGCCTCGCGCAGGAAGTCGCGGATCGTCGCCTGCATGCCGGCGCGGTCGAGGTCGGTGCCTTCGGTTACCGCGAAGCCGATCTCGCGAAGGCTCTTCGCCATCGCGCGCGCATCGTTGGTCGGGTTGGGCAGCGCCTTGACATAGGCGTAGGCGCTGTTGCCGATCACCAGCGCCACCCGTCGGCTCGTGTCGGCGTGCCGGCGCTGCTCCGCGGCGGGGGGCGGCGGCGCCCTTGCCGCACCCGCCGGCTTGGCCGGGGCCGCGCTCGGCGCTGCGACCGCGTCCTTTGTCATCCGCGGAGAGGGCGGCGCGATCGCGTCGGATAATAGCGAGAGACGAACTTTTGCGGTTGCCTGATTGGCCTTGCTGCCGGCGTCCGAGGCCTTGCCTTCGAGCGCCGCGGCGTAATCCTGCCGGGCCCGGACCAGATCGCCCTTGGCCTCGTAGGCGAGGGCGCGCTGGCTGTAGGCCGAAATGAGCACGCTGCCGGGCGGCGTCATGATGTTGACCGGCGCCTTCGCCCTGGCCAGCCGGATCGCTTCGGAGGCATCGGCAATGGCGCGATCGAAATCGCCCTTCGCGCGCCAGATCACCGAGCGGCTGGTCAGCGGCTGCGGCAATTGCGGGTCGAGGCGGATCGCTTCGTTGATATCGGCCAGCGCGCCGTCGAGATCGCCGAGCGCCCGTTTCGATATGCCACGGTTCTGAAACGAGAAGGCGGACGGCGGACCATATTTGATCGATTGATCGTAGTCGGCGATCGCCTTGGCGTATTCGCCCTTGTCGCGCCAGGCGTTGCCGCGGTTATGAAAGAGGATGCCGCTCGGCGGCCCCATGCGTATGCCGTCGTTGAAGTCTGAAATCGCGATGTCGTACTCACCCTTGTCGTAATAGGCCGAGCCGCGCAGATTATAGGCGGCGACGCTCGCATGCAGGCGGATCGCATCGCTGGCATCCGTGATCACCTGCGCGTAGTTGCCCTTCTTGTTCCAGCCGACCGCGCGCCAGAAATAGATGGTCGCGAGTTTCTCGCCGGAAAACACCTTCAGCGCGATGATCTTGCTGCAGGCGTCGATCTGCTGATCGGCCGGCGTGGTGTCGGTGGTGCAGAGCGGCCCAAGCTGGCTGCGCGGCTGGGCGAGGGAGGGCGCCGACCATAGGGCGGCGGCGAGCAAGGCAAGTATCAGGATTGCGCGGCGCATCAGGTCCCCGTGATTGGCGGTCGCAAGTGGCGGATACTGCTTTGTTGCCTTCCGGAAAGCCGGGGTTCAAGGCCGCCGTCGGTGCTTCCGGGGCGCCCGTAATAGGGGTTTCCTTTGGTGGGAAGATCGTGGTAGGAAGCCCCCGTCACTTCGTGCTGCCCACCGATATTTCCCAATACCCCGCCCGATGAAGAACGATCAGATCCTCAGCCAGATCACCGAGTTCTGCCGCCACTCGGACATGGCGGAGACCACCTTCGGTCGCCGGGTGGTCAACGACGGCAAGCTGGTGCACCGGCTGCGCGAGGGCAAGCGCATCACGATCGACACGCTGGATCGCATCCAGGGCTATATCGCGGCGTCCACCGGCGTGCTGCCGCCGCCGCGCGGCCTCGACGTGCCGCCCGAAAAGCGCGATCCACGGGGCAATTTCCGCTTTTTCGAGAACCGCCAGAAATACCTGCTGTTCGTCCATACCTGCAGCGAAAAGCGGGTAATTGCCGAACGGGTAGGGCTGGAACTTGCCAGCCTGCACCCGCGGCCACCCGCGCTGCGGGTCTTCGACGCCGGCGTCGGCGACGGAACGGTGCTGGCGCGCGTGATGCGCACGATGCACGGCCGGTTTCCCCACATGCCGTTCTATATCGCCGGCAAAGAGCTCAGCCTGGAGGACGTCCGGCTGACCCTCGACAAGGTCCCTGACCGGCTGTTCGAACACCCGGCCACCGTGGTCGTCCTGACCAACATGCACTACGCGGAGGCGCCCTGGCTGACGCCGGCCTCGCCCGCGGCCGCCGCTGGGATGATCTGGCACGAGGTCGCCCTGCGAGGCGCTTCCTCGGGAGAATTCGAGACCCAGATCGCCGAGTTGGGACCGTTTCTGGAACAGAACTGGCGGGCCAATATCGGCCCCAAATCCGGCATGCCGATCTATGAGCGCCCGGTGGCGCTGGTGCTGTACCGGGAGGATCACCGGTTCCTGCTCGATTCGATCATCCCCCGTGCAGGCCGGACCGAAGCCAATTTCGACCTTGTGATCGCATCCCAGCCCTACCGTGCCAAATCCTCTGTGAATTTTCGCGCCAAGCGGATCATTGCACCGCTGGCCCGCAGCTTGCGGGCCGGCGGGCGTCTGATTGGAATTCACTCCCACGGTCACGATCCCGGCCTGGAAATCATCCAGTCGGTCTGGCCGGGGGAAAATCCTTTCGCCGTCAGCCGCCATGAGCTATTGCGCGCGGTGAAATATGAACTCGGATCGGCCGGGCGCGACCTGAACTTTAATGCCTACGCCGATAACCGTTCGATCTTTCGTTATGATATGGAAGCGCTGCCCAACGAGGTCACCGGCTCGATCGGAACCTCGACAGCCTTTGCAGCGTGGAATGCGGCGGTGTATGTCGCCCAGATCGAAGACGACCGGTTGACGGAAATGACTGAAAACAGCCGGGCCCTCGACGCTACGCGAGAGGTTCTGCGCAAGCACAACGGGCTTTGGTTTTACGACGAATCCTACGTCATTTCGCGCCGTCGCGACTGACATTCCGGGATAGATCACAGACAGCCGCCGGAAGGCCGGCGGAAACAAGGGGTTTTTGATGCGCGCGTCTTATTTGTTCACCAGCGAGTCGGTTTCCGAGGGGCATCCGGACAAGGTCTGCGACCGAATATCCGACGAGATCGTCGATCTGTTTTTCCGTGAGGGCCCGAAGGCCGGCATCGACCCCTGGGCGATCCGCGCGGCGTGCGAGACGCTCGCCACCACCAACAAGGTGGTCATCGCCGGTGAGACCCGCGGACCCAAATCCGTCACCAACGACCACATCGAAGCGGTCGTCCGCGAAGCGATCAAGGACATCGGTTACGAGCAGGAAGGCTTCCACTGGCAGAAGGCCGACATCGAAATCCTGCTGCATCCGCAGTCCGCCGACATCGCGCAGGGCGTCGACGCGCTGCAGCCCGGCACCAATAAGGAAGAAGGCGCCGGCGACCAGGGCATCATGTTCGGCTACGCCACCAACGAGACGCCGGACCTGATGCCGGCCCCGATCTTCTACGCCCACAAGATCCTGCGCCTGATCTCCGAAGCCCGCCACGCCGGCAAGGAGAAGGTGCTTGGCCCGGACTCCAAGAGCCAGGTCACCGTGCAGTATGAAAACGGCAAGCCGGTCGGCGTCCGCGAGATCGTGGTTTCGCATCAGCACCTCGTCGAGGACATGACCTCGAGCCAGGTTCGCGAAGTTGTCGAACCCTATGTGCGCGAGGCGCTGCCGGAGGGCTGGATCAACGGCAAGACCATCTGGCACATCAATCCGACCGGCAAGTTCTTCATCGGCGGTCCAGATGGCGATGCGGGCCTGACCGGCCGCAAGATCATCGTCGACACCTATGGTGGCGCGGCCCCGCATGGTGGCGGCGCATTCTCGGGCAAGGACCCGACCAAGGTGGATCGTTCGGCCGCCTATGCCGCGCGCTACGTCGCCAAGAACATCGTCGCCGCCGGTCTCGCGGACCGCTGCACGCTGCAACTCGCCTACGCGATCGGCGTGGCGCGGCCGCTGTCGATCTATATCGATACCCATGGCACCGGAAAGGTGCCTGAGGAACAGCTCGAGCAGGCGGCTGCGAAGGCGATGGATCTGACGCCGCGCGGCATCCGCACCCATCTCGACCTCAACCGTCCGATCTACGCGCGCACCTCGGCCTACGGCCATTTCGGCCGCACGCCCGACAATGAAGGCGGCTTCTCCTGGGAGAAGACCGACCTGGTCGAACCGCTCAAGCGCGCGCTCTGATGCTCCTGCCTCGCCCCGCTTGCGGGGTGAGGTCGCCGCGAAGCGGCGGGTGAGGGCGACTCTCCGCGGGCTCAGTGCGCGGATGCAGCCCCTCACCCGGACCCTCTCCCCGCAACAACGGGGCGAGGGGGAAGGCCGCGTCACATGGCGTTCGGCTCGCTTTGTTACTGACACGCTGGACCCACCGACTAGGAAAACAACATGAACGCCCCGACGAAGCCCGCCTTCACCGACTACATCGTCAAGGACATCTCGCTCGCCGATTTCGGCCGCAAGGAGATCTCGCTGGCAGAGACCGAAATGCCCGGCCTGATGGCGACGCGCGAGGAATACGGCCCGAAGCAGCCGTTGAAGGGTGCGCGCATCGCCGGCTCCCTGCACATGACGATCCAGACCGCTGTTCTCATCGAGACGCTGGCGGCGCTCGGCGCCGACATCCGCTGGGTGTCGTGCAACATCTATTCGACGCAGGACCATGCTGCGTCCGCGATCGCGGCGGCCGGCATTCCGGTGTTCGCCATCAAGGGCGAGACGCTCGCCGAATATTGGGACTACACCGCCAAGCTGTTCGACTGGCACGGCGGCGGCACGCCCAACATGATCCTCGATGACGGCGGCGACGCCACCATGCTGGTGCATGCCGGCTACCGTGCCGAGCACGGCGACACCGCCTTCCTCGACAAGCCGACTTCAGAGGAAGAGGAAATCTTCTACGCGCTCGTCAAGCGCCTGCTGAAGGAGAAGCCGAAGGGCTACTTCGCGGAGATCGCGAAGAACATCAAGGGCGTTTCGGAGGAGACCACCACGGGCGTCCATCGTCTTTACGAGATGGCGAACAAGGGCACGCTGCTGTTCCCGGCGATCAACGTCAACGACAGCGTCACCAAGTCGAAGTTCGACAATCTCTACGG
>OEIU01000048.1_pt1 | contig 107199 bp, 109 predicted proteins | sample 1539221 | NCBI WGS metagenome assembly OEIU01 (sample SAMN03792071, study PRJEB22550) | activated sludge metagenome | feature: wastewater treatment plant; material: activated sludge; isolation source: Wastewater treatment plant of a petroleum refinery complex | place: Argentina: Zarate... | reverse complement strand
TGGGGCAGGACATGCAGAAGGGCCGCCGCACCGAGATCGAATTCCTCAACGGCTTTGTGGTGCGGGAGGGCGAGAAGATCGGCCTGCCATGCGCGGCCAATGCCGCGCTGACCGACATCGTCAAGCGCGTCGAACGGGGTGAGCTGAAAGCGGATCCGCGGCACATCATGGAGCTGCGGTTGAATTGAGGCGCTTTACGCCGGTGCGCGCACGGGGAATCGCCATGGGGACAAGACGCTATGTTCGTGCTCCCACGGCGGCGCTTGCCCTTGGAGTCCTCTTGACACCGCCGGCTGCCATCACCGTCGCGTCGCTGGTCGGCAATCTCGGCTTCATGTCGCGTGCAATGGGTGAGCCGGCGGTACTCGGTAAAAAGCCGTCGGATGCGCTCAGGACGTACGATAGTTCGCGGGCCGGCTTTGAGTCGATCCTGCGCCAGCGGCGCGCTCAGATCAATTCGGGTCAACGGCTGCCGAACTTGCCGGGACAGGCACTGTACCTTGCACGCAACAACATGATGAGCGCGTACAAGGATCTCACCGACGCTCTTCCGGCCAGAATAGGCGGACCCAACAAATTTGGAATCCCACCGGCGTACTTTGATGCCGGCAATGAGCCGCTGCTCGACGAGTACCGGAGGCTCTTCGACCTGATGCAGGCGCCGCCGGTCAACGCGCAAAAATCAGATACTCCGTTCAAGGATATCGTCGGTCTGGGCACGGCCATTGCGCGGGCCAGGGGCCTGGATGCCCCCAATGCCGAGGCGGCGGGCCGCATCAGCCTGGGGCTGTTCTTTGCCGAGACGAATGGCAATCAAAATATAGGGAATGCGCGCTCGAACAAATACAAGGGCAGTTTGCAGACGGGCGTATCCGAAGATCAAAATGGCCGAAAGAGATGGGCGGCGATAAAAAAGTCGATAGCAGCCTTTGATCCTGCGTTGAATGATCGCGACGACAGGGAAGAGGCGCGGGTCGGCGATCTGGACCATCGGTACAACCACTGGACCGCCGTACGCGACGGCCTGATGAACGCGCATGCGGATATCTTTCCGCGAGTGCCGGCGATCGTGAAAACACTGCCGGACCCGATCGATCAGATGAAGCTCTTTGAACTCATCCAGATCATTCCCAGCCCAACCAGGTCTGCGCTTGGGTCGCGCAACCTGGTCGACTATCGGATTTCCGATCCGAAGATCATGGCGTATCTGCGAAACAACAGCATCTTCACCTTTGGGGAAGCCGACAGGGCCAGGACATCCGCGACCTTCCGCGAAATTCTCGATGCGATGTGGCTGTTCAACGAAAAATTTGAACGGGCGCTTGCCAAATTCGAGGAGATCAAGGCGGGATCGAAGAGGTGACGCCGGCAGGCCGGAAGCGGATTGCGAACTGATTGCGCCCTCAGAGTGGACCGAGCATGGCCCATCGAGGCTCGCAGAATTCCTTCACGGCCGCCGTGACACCGCTGCTGATGATGTCCCGGCGTTCGGACGAACTCATCTTGAGTTCTTCATCCCGGTTGATGATCGAGCCTGCTTCCAGCAGGACGGCGGGCATCCGGGTCTTTCTCAGCACGATGAGTTCATCGTAGCGGTAGACGCCGGTTTCCTTGTTCAGCAGCGGACGCTGGTAGCGACCCATGATCGGCTGTGTGTACTGCCTGGCATAATCAAGGCCCTGGGCCTTCATCTCCTTGCCGATCAGTTCGGCAAAGGCGAAGCTTGTGTTGAAGTCCGGATTTCTGCGCGAGACGAAGACGGAGTATCCGCTGAAGCGGTCGCTGAAGTGGCCCTTCTTCCCCTCGAACTCCCAATCCTCCAGGAATTTGTCGGGCACGGAGTCATGGTGGATTGACAGGAAGAGATGCGCGGCCAGATTGTTGGCAGCGGCGACGCGTTTGACGAGGCTGCGCCTTGCCTTGCCCTCGGTCAGGAGCAATCTTGTCTCGGCAAAACCTTCAGCCTTCAACTTCTCTTCGATCCGCCTCGCAAGGCGCAGGTTGAAGACGAACTCGGAAACGTTGCGGGCGCTGATCGCGCCTTCTGATTCGGCGGTGTGTCCGACATCGAGAACGATCCGAAACTTCGCGGGATTGCAACGGGGCGCGACCGATTTCAGAGCGGCAGGGCTCAGGTCGACCGGCCCCAGGGCGGCAAGCTTTACGGTGCGGCGCTTTGGCGTGGCGTCAGGCTTCGTCAACGTGGCCGACTTGCGCGGAACGACGTGCCTTGACGATCTGGCTTGCTTTGAAGGTTTGGCTTGCTTTGACGAGCCCTTGAAGACGTCCGAAAGCCAGCCGGCATCGCTGGCCTGGACCGGCAGAAGCACCATTGCAGCCATCGCAGCGACGATGGTGCGGCGGCGAGGCCAAAATCCCGAAGCGATGCTGCCGAGAACACAAGAGAACCCGCGGTGATTCATGCTCGCCCTCCCGAGTGCATCATAGCAGCACGGATCGCGATACCGAAGGGGGCGGTGACACGGGCTGCGCATCGGCATCGCGCCGCCGTTCTCTTCCATCCTGAAATATCTCCAAGGGCCTGATTAGTCGCGTGTTTTTCAATCGCCTCCCACTCCGCGGGAAATAAAATCCGCCGCGTTGAGATCGGCTCTCGCCGCCCTGAAGATTGCACCCACAGCCAACCCTGGTGAGCGAGGCGCGACATGGCAAAGATGCGGGCGATCGATGCAGCCGTTCGAATCCTGGAAAAGGAGGGCGTCAGCATCGCCTTCGGCGTCCCCGGCGCCGCGATCAATCCGCTTTATTCCGCGTTGAAGAAGCGCGGCTCGATCGGCCATATCCTGGCGCGGCATGTCGAGGGCGCTTCCCACATGGCCGAGGGCTACACCCGCGCCAGGGCCGGCAATATCGGCGTCTGCATCGGCACCTCGGGGCCGGCCGGCACCGACATGATCACCGGGCTCTATTCGGCGATCGCGGATTCGATCCCGATCCTCTGCATCACCGGGCAGGCGCCGCGCGCGCGGCTCTACAAGGAGGATTTTCAGGCGATCGACATCGAGTCGATCGCAAAGCCGGTGACGAAGTGGGCTGTCACGGTGCGCGAGCCGGCGCTGGTGCCGCGCGTCTTCAGCCAGGCGTTTCACGTCATGCGCTCGGGCCGGCCGGGGCCGGTGCTGATCGACCTGCCGCTCGACGTGCAACTCGCCGAGATCGAGTTCGACGACGAGACCTATGAGCCGCTGCCGGTCTACAAGCCCGCGGCAACCCGCAAGCAGGTCGAGAAGGCGCTGGAGATGCTGAACGCGGCGGAGCGGCCGTTGATCGTGGCGGGAGGCGGCGTCATCAATGCCGACGCATCCGCGCTGCTGGTGCAGTTCGCCGAGACGGTCAACGTGCCGGTTGTCCCGACGCTGATGGGGTGGGGCGCCATCCCCGACGACCACGTGCTGATGGCCGGCATGGTCGGGCTGCAGACCAGCCACCGCTACGGCAACGCGACCATGCTGCAATCCGACTTCGTGCTCGGGATCGGCAATCGCTGGGCCAACCGCCACACCGGTTCGATCGAGACCTACACCAAGGGGCGCACCTTCGTGCATGTCGATATCGAGCCGACGCAGATCGGGCGGGTCTTCAATCCCGATCTCGGCATCGTGTCGGATGCCAAGGCGGCGCTGGAATTGTTCGTCACCGTCGCGAAGGAATGGCGCAAGGCCGGCAGACTGAAGGAGCGGCAGGCGTGGCCGGCGGCGTGCCAGGACCGCAAACGCACTATGCTGCGCAAGAGCCATTACGATGACATGCCGATCAAGCCGCAGCGCGTCTATGAGGAGATGACCAAGGCGTTCGGTCGTGACACCTGCTATGTCAGCGTGATCGGCCTGTCGCAGATCGCCGGCGCGCAGTTTTTGGGCGTCTACAGCCCGCGCAACTGGATCAATGCAGGGCAGGCGGGTCCGCTGGGCTGGACGCTGCCGGCGGCGCTCGGGGTCCGCGCGGCCGATCCGAACCGCCAGATCGTCGCGCTGTCGGGCGACTACGACTTCCAGTTCCTGATCGAGGAGCTCGCGGTCGGCGCGCAGTTCAAGCTGCCCTACATCCACGTCGTCGTGAACAATTCCTATCTCGGGTTGATCCGCCAGGCGCAGCGCGGCTTCGACATGGACTACCATGTCCAGCTTTCCTTCGAGAACATCAACGCGCCGGAGATCGGGGTCTACGGCGTCGACCATGTCACGGTCGCCGAGGGGCTCGGCTGCAAGGCAATCCGCGTCACCGATCCGAACCTCACGCAGGCGGCGTTCGCCACCGCGCGCGAATGGATGGAAGAGTTCAAGGTGCCCGTCGTTGTCGAGTTCATTCTGGAGCGGGTCACCAACATCTCGATGGGGACCGAGATCGACAACATCATCGAATTCGAGGAGGTGCTCGATCTGCCGCTCGACGATACGCCGGTGCGGCCGAGCGTGCCGCAACACGGCAAGCTGCTGCCGGCCTGACGCTTAAGGAGAGTAATCGTGCCGAAATTTGCCGCCAATCTCACCATGCTGTTCGGCGAGGTGCCGTTCCTCGATCGCTTCGCCGCTGCCAAGGCCGCCGGATTCAACGGGGTCGAATATCTATTCCCCTATGATTTCGACAAGGCCGAGCTGCGCGAGCAGTTGCACCAGCATGGCCTGACCCAGGTATTGCACAATCTTCCCGCCGGGAATTGGGGCGCCGGCGATCGCGGCATCGCCATCCTGCCCGACCGGGTGGCGGAGTTTCGCGACGGCGTCGCGCGCGCGATCGATTACGCCAGGGCACTCGATTGCCGGCAGCTCAACTGCCTGGTCGGGATCGCCCCTGACGGCGCCGATCCGGCCGATCTCAATGAGACCCTGATCGGCAATCTGCGTTTCGCGACGGATGCGCTCGGCAAGGAGGGGATCAAGCTGCTGATCGAGCCGATCAACACGATCGACATTCCCGGCTTCTTCCTGAACAAGACCGCGCAGGCGCTGCAGCTGATCGCGGATGTGCGCTCGAGCAATCTGTTTGTGCAGTACGATATCTACCATATGCAGATCATGGAGGGCGACCTCGCGCGGACGCTGCAAAAACAGCTCTCCCGCATCGCCCATGTCCAGCTCGCCGACAACCCCGGCCGCAACGAGCCCGGCACCGGCGAGATCAACTATCCCTTCCTGTTCAGGCATCTCGACGCTATTGGTTATCGTGGCTGGATCGGGTGCGAGTACAAACCGCGGACGACGACGGTCGACGGTCTCGGCTGGCACGCCGCGCTGACGCTCGATACCTGACCAACAACCAAGAAACGAAAAGGGAGTCTGACAATGATCGATATCGGCTTTATCGGCTTGGGTACCATGGGACGCCCGATGGCGGGCCATCTGCAGGCCGCCGGCCACCGCCTGCTCCTGAACGATGTCGTGCCTATCGCACCGGAACTGGTCTCGGCCGGCGGGGTGGTCTGCAAGTCGGGCAAGGAGGTCGCTGAACAGGCCGATGTCGTCATCATCATGGTGCCGGATACGCCGCATGTCGAAGCTGTCCTGTTCGGGCCTGATGGCGTCGCGGAGGGGATATCGAAGGGCAAGATCGTCGTAGACATGAGCTCGATCTCGCCGCTCGCTACCAAGGAATTCGCCAGGAAGATCGAGGCCCGCGGCGCCGACTATCTCGATGCGCCGGTCTCCGGCGGTGAGGTCGGCGCCAAGGCGGCGAGCCTGACCATCATGGTCGGCGGGCCGGAGCGCGCCTTCAACACCATGAAGCCGGTGTTCGACAGGATGGGCAAGAACGTCACGCTCGTCGGCAACAATGGCGACGGGCAGACCACGAAGGTCGCCAACCAGATCATCGTGGCGCTGACGATCGAGGCGGTCGGCGAGGCGCTGCTTTTTGCCTCAAAGGCCGGCGCGGATCCGGCGCTGGTGCGCAAGGCGCTGATGGGCGGCTTTGCGTCGTCGCGCATTCTCGAGGTGCACGGCGAGCGCATGGTGAAGCGCAATTTCGAGCCGGGCTTCCGCATCGAGCTGCATCAGAAGGATCTCAATCTGGCGCTGGAGGGCGCGCGTGCGCTCGGCCTGTCGCTGCCGAGCACGGCACTTGCCCAGCAGTTGTTCTCATCCTGCGCCGCCCATGGCGGCAGGGCATGGGACCATTCGGGCATGGTGCGCGCGCTTGAAATGATGGCGAACCACGAGGTCGCAAAAGCCTAGCAACGATTTTGACTGCAACTCCCCGTGACTGGAACCCGCGTCGCAACACCGACGCGGGCTTTTTCCGTGGCAAGGCAACCGGAACCTCCCGCGCCTCCCGAAGTTGAGATGCATCATCAATTTACTGGAGGATGCAATGAACAAACGTTTGGCCGTTTCCGTGATTGCCGGCTCGCTGCTGATGTCGGGCGCGGCATTTGCGCAATCGACCACTGCTCAGGGGGCGGCGGAAGGCGCTGCGAGGGGCGGTGAGGCTGCGGGTCCGGTCGGCGCGATCGTCGGTGGCACGGTGGGTGCCGCGGTGGGCGCAGCCGTGGAAATTCCGAACGCGGTCATCAATGCGGTCCCGCGCGAACGTTCCGTTGTGGTTCGTGAGCGGATCGTCGTCGGCGAACCGTTGCCGCCGGCTGTCGAATTGCGCACCGTGCCCCGGCACACGGAATACCGCTACGCGGTCGTCAATGATCGTCGCGTGATCGTGGAGCCCAGCACGCGCAGGGTCATCCGGATTCTCGACTGACGCGATTTGGAGGTGGACTGATATTTCCTCGCGGGCGATCCCCGCGAGGATTTTTTTATTACGACGGCGATCGCTGCGCCCGCCTGACCATCCAGTCGAGCGCGGCGGCGGCTACAAGGCCGAGCGATGCCGCCAGCGCGTCGACCACGAAATCCGACAGCCGCGCGTGCCGGCCCGGCGCCGCGAACTGCAGGACTTCGATCAGGCCGGTGAAGGCGATGACGAGGGCGGCCGCAAGCGAACGGCCGCGCGTGTAGGCCAGCCCGAAGGCGAGCCCCAGCAGGACGAAGGCCAGCGCGTGCTCGCCGTTCTGTCCGATGTTTATGTGGGGCCGCCGTTGCGCGGGGCCGAGGGTTGCGAAGGCAATGGCCGCGGCAAGACCCCAGGCGACAATTCGAAGGAAGATCGTCATCGGAACGGCATAGCACACATTCCGTGCAACAAGTCCATGCGCGCGAACGACGCAATGTCTGTGGTTAAAATCGCCGTGGTTAATTGGAGCCCGCCATATCGGAGGCCCGGCGAGCGAGCCCGGTTGCCCGCTGTCAGAGCAGCTCCCTTACCCCCATACCGTGCATGAAGCGCTCCCGGATCTGCACGGGATCGCGGCGCGTGGTGCCGGTACCCGGCTTGTCATCGATGCGCACGCCGATCAGCGTTGGCCCCGCCGCCGACAGGGACTGCTCGATCAGGCGCTCAAAGTCCTCTTCGTCCGCCGCCCAGCTGCTGTTGGTCAGTCCGCTCGCGACAGAAATGGCGACGATGTCGGCCACGAACGCTGCCGGCGTCGGCTGCGCGCCGGTGATCTGGTAGATGCCATTGTCCATCACCACCATGGTGAGGTTCTTGGGCGCCAGCGTCGCGATCGTCGCGAGCGAGCCCAGTTGCATCAGCAGCGAGCCGTCACCCTCGAGCGCAAACACCCGCCGGTCGGGTTGCGCCAGCGCCACGCCGAGTGCGATCGGGAAGGCGAGGCCCATGCTGCCGAGCATGTAGAAATTCTGCGGCCGGTGGCCGGCGGCCCACAGGTCGAAATTGGTGTTGCCGATGCCGCCGATCACGGCTTCCTCGTTCTTCAACTTCGCGACCAGCCGCGAGGTGAGATCGAAACGATTCATGACCTTGGTGTTGCGGGCCGTATTGTCGTTGCTCATGAGATCGCTCACTTGTCGAAGGTCTTGCCGCCGGTCAAAAGCGGCGAGAGGATCAGTGCCACCGGCGCCTGCGTGGTGACGGCCTGCTTGATCGAGCGGTCGGCGATGAATTCGAGTTCGTCGAACCGGGTGATGGTGTGATGCTCCATCGCGAGCGAATCCAGCACCGGGCGCATGGTGCGGCAGACCAGCGACTGGCCGTAGTTGAATTCGCCGAGCGTGCCGCGCTCGGAGACGAACATGATGAGCGGGATCTGATAAGGGATCGCCAGCGACGCCAGCACGTTCGCGAGCGTGGCAAATCCCGATGTCTGCATCAGCACTGCGCTCCGCATGCCGCCCATCCAGGCGCCGGAGACGATGCCGACCGCTTCCTCCTCGCGCGCCGTGGCGAAGGTAGTGAAAAACGGGTCGGCGTGCAGATTCTTGATCAGCGGCGTCAGGACGCGGTCGGGCACATAGGGGACCAGGCGAATGTCGTTACGCTTGAGTGTCTGCAGCACCACGCCGTGCCAGCTCTTTTCGGAAACCCCTGGCGAGGTTTTCTCTTCTGCAACCGCCATTTCGGTCCCCTTTAACCCGCGACGATCTTTCGTTCGCGTTCATCGCTGGAGCGGCGAAACTTGACGTCATCGGTGGGATTGTCAACATGTCCCGACCGTATCCGGCTCTGCGTCTCGCGGCGCTACAATCGGCATGCGACGATGTGAGATAACAACAAAAACATCGGGAGGGGATGCCATGGGCAGGTGGTTCCGGATCGCTGCTGCAACTGTGTCCACGCTTGCGATGTGTGGCAGCGCCTTCGCCCAGGCGAATTTCCCGTCCAGGCCCGTGCATATTCTCGTACCCTATCCCGCCGGTGGTGGCGTCGATGTCCTGACGCGGACGCTCGGCGATGTCGTTTCCAGGAAATGGGGACAGTCGGTCGTGGTGGAGAACCGGCCGGGCGCCGGTGGCGTCATCGCCTCGCAGGCGGTCGCGACCGCTGCGCCAGACGGCTACACGCTGATCATGGTGGCGAGCGGCCATGCCACCAATCCGTTCCTGTATTCCAAGATCCCCTATGACACGTTCAAGGATTTCACGCCGGTGTCGCTGCTGGCGTCGTCACCCAACATCCTGCTGGTGCGAGCCGATTCTCCGTTCAGGACGGTGGCCGAGGTAATATCGGCGGCAAAGGCGAAGCCGGGAGGCCTGTCCTTTGCCCATGCCGGCAACGGAACGTCGACGCATCTTGCCGGCGAGTTGTTGAAGAACCTTGCGAAGATCGATCTCATCGCCATCCCATACAAAGGCGGCGCGCCCGCGATCAACGATCTGCTCGGCGGACAGGTGCCGATGTCGTTCAACAACGGCCCGGAATCGGTCGGGCAGTTGCAGGCCGGCACGCTTCGCGCGCTTGCGGTCACCACGGCCGAGCGCGCGCCATTCCTGCCCGATGTACCGAGCCTGTCGGAGACGGTGCCGGGCTATGACACCGGCGTCTGGTGGGGCCTGCTCGGACCGGCCGGCTTGCCATCCGATGTGCTGGCCAGGCTCTCGCAGGATTTTGTCGCGGCTTTGAATACAGACTCCGTCAAGGAGCGGCTGGCCAGGCTCGGCGCCAAGCCGATCGGCAGCACGCCGCAGCAGTTCGACGCCCAAATTCGTGCCGACTACGAGAAATGGGGGCCGATCATCAAGGCCGCCGGAATGAAAGCGGAATAACCGGGGTGACGTCTCCCATGATTCCTGCCTGCCTGCCGCCCCGCGAGGTCAGCCGCCCGCGCGTGCCGTTGCCATCCGGCGCCTGCGATACCCATGCGCATGTGTTCGGACCGGCGGATCGTTTTCCCTATGCCGACGATCGCAGCTATACGCCGCCGGATGGGCCGCTGGAAAAATATCTCGGCATGCTCGATGCGATCGGCTTTGCGCGCGGCGTGCTGGTGCAGGGCAGCGCGCATGGCCGCGACAACTCGGCGATGCTCGATGCATTGAGGCGCCAGCCGGACGTCGCGGTGGCTGATGCCAATGTGTCGCCACGCGACCTGCGGGCGTGGCATGCGCTCGGCGTCCGCGGCTTGCGCTTCAACCACTTCTTTCGCGGCGGACAGTTGCATTATCGCGGCGGCGTTCCGCTGAGCGAGGCCGAGAGACTAGCGCCTCTGATGGCCGAACTCGGCTGGCATCTGCAATTGTGGATCGACGTCAAGGATCTGCCGCAGACGATCCCGCAATTGAAATCGCTGCGGCTGCCGATCGTGATCGACCATATGGGCCGCACCGATGCCCGTGCCGGCACCGGCACCGAAGGCTTCCAGAGTCTGCTGCGCTGTGTCGGCGAAGGCTGGTGCTGGGCCAAGCTGTCGGGCGCGCATCGCCTTAGTCAGGCCGCGCCTGATTATCCCGACGCGCAGCCGTTTCACGAGGCGCTGGTGAAGGCCAATCCGGAGCGGCTGGTTTGGGGCGGTGACTGGCCGCATCCCCGCGTCGAGGGCGAAATGCCCGACGCCGGGCATCTGCTCGAGTTGTTTCAGGCGTGGACGCCTGATAAGGCGACGCAGCAGCGCATCCTCGTCGCCAACCCCGCCAGGCTTTACGATTTCCCGAACTGAGAGTTGCCAGGAAAAATGACCGTCAACAACAAGCGCGTGTTCTACGTCAAATATCTCGCCCACGATATCTATCTCGATATCATCAGGAAGCGCGCCGACGTGCGGCTCGACCGGCTTGAGAACGATAGCCCTGACGCCGTCGCGGCACCGATCCTGTCGGCGGCGCACGCCTACCAGGTAGGTGCTGCGCGCGACGAGATCGCGTCGCACTTCCATGTCCATCAGGACCTGTTGCGGCGGGCGCCGAACCTCCTGATCGTCTCCTCGAACGGCGCGGGCTTTGACCCCGTCGACGTCGATGCCTGCACGGCGGCCGGCGTGCTCGTCGTCAACCAGACCGGCGGCAACGCCAACTCCGTGGCCGAGCATGCGCTCGGGATGATGCTGACGCTGTCGAAGCGCATCCTCGAAGCCGACCGTGCGCTGCGGCGCGAGGCCAATGTCAACCGCAATGCGCTGATCGGCAACGAGCTCCAGGGCAAGACCGTCGGCATCGTCGGGATCGGCAATGTCGGCCGCCGCATCGCCGAGCTCTGCAAGGGGCTGTTGCGCATGAACGTCATTGCCTACGATCCCTATCTGACCGCGGAAGAAATCGCCGCCCGCGGTGGTGAGAAAGTAGAGCTGCACGATCTGATGCGCCGTGCGGACTTCGTCTCGATTTCCTGTCCGCTGACCAAGGACAATCGCCGCATGATCGGCGCGCGCGAATTCGCGCTGATGCCGCCGCATGCCTTCTTTGTCACTACCGCGCGCGGCTTCATTCACGACGAGGAGGCGCTGTATGAGGTGCTGCGCGACAAGCGCATTGCCGGCGCCGGGCTCGACGTCTGGGACAAGGAGCCGCCGCCGCCTGAGCATCCGCTGCTGCAGTTCGACAGCGTGCTGGCAAGCCCGCATACGGCCGGCGTCACCAAGGAAGCGCGGATCAACATGGGCAGGATCGCCGCCGAGCAGATTCTCGATGCGCTCGACGGCAAGCGCCCGCCGCGCATCGTCAATCCCGAGGTGTGGCCGGAATATGTGAAGCGTTTCGAACGCACCTTCGGTTTCGCGCCGAAATAGGCCGTCGGCAGCCGCGAGAGACGAATGGCGATGGCAGAGCCGGCAGACCGCTTTTACGAGTCGCAGGGGCTGCGGCTGCACTATGTCGACTGGGGCAATGTATCGGCGCCGCCCTTATCCTGGTGCACGGCGGGCTCGACCATTGCCGCAACTGGGATGCGATTGCGCGCGAGTTGCAGCCGCATTTCCACGTCATCGCGCCGGATCTGCGCGGCCATGGCGATTCCGAATGGGCGAAGGGCAGCAGCTACAGCCTGACCGACAATGTCTACGATCTCATCCGCCTGATGCGCCTTGCCGAGTTGCCGGACGTAGCGATAGTCGGCCACTCCATGGGCGGCATGGTCGCATTGGCTTGTGCGGGCACCTATCCGGAAAAAGCGTCGCGCCTTGTCGTGCTGGATGGCGCGTTTCTCTCCAGCTCGGAGCCCGCGCCGATCGCCGAGCAGATGACGCGCTGGATCGACCAGCTCGACCGCATCTCGGAACATCGGGAGAGCACGTTCGGGACGATCGAGGAGGCGGCAAAGCGGCTCGCCACGCGCAACAAGCGCCTGACCGAGGCGCAGGCGCTTCATCTTGCCAGCCATGGCATCCGCAAAGGCGACGACGGCCTCTATCGCTGGAAGTTCGACCATTACCAGCGGGCGAGGGCGCCATACCGGCTGTCGCCGCAGGATTATGCCGGCCTGTGGTCGCGCATCACTTGTCCAACGCTGCTGATGTGGGGCGACGAAAGCTTTCTGCCCGATCCGGAGGCCGCCGGCCTGCTCGCGTATTTCAAGGGAGCGCAGATCGAGAAGATCGCAGGCGCCGGCCACTGGCTGCATCATGACCGGCTCGACCTGGTACTGGCGTCGCTGCGACGGTTTCTCGATGTGACGCCATCAGCTCAAAACGCGGTGAGGTGAAAATGTCCGACAAGATACAATATGTCCGCCAGCTCAGCCCGGAGTCCGCCGGCGAAGCGCCGGGGCGCGGCCGCCTGCAGGGCCGCAGGATACTGGTGGTCGGCGGCGGGCAGCAGACGTTCGATGCCGCCACCGATCCGGTCGGCAACGGCCGCGCCATGTCGCTGCTGTTCGCGCGGGAAGGCGCCCATGTCGCGGTTGCCGACAGGAACCTGATGAGCGCCGATGACACCATGCAGCGCATCGTCGGCGAGGGCGGCAAGGCGTTTTCGATCCAGGCCGACATCGCGCGTGAGCAAGACGTACGCCGCATGGTCGGCGAGGCGGTCGAGGGCCTTGGCGGCATCGACGGCATGGTGCTCAATGTCGGCATCGGGCTTGGCAAGCTCGGCCTCGGCAGCGTCGACCTGAAGGAATGGAACGACACGTTCGCGGTCAACCTGACCGGACCGATGCTGTGCTGCCGCGAGGCGCTCAAGCACATAGCCGACGGCGGCTCGGTCGTGTTCATCTCGTCGATCGCAGCGCTCCGCACCGGTTCGCGGCTGATCGCCTATGATGCCTCGAAGGCCGCGCTATCGGGCCTGATGCGCAATGTCGCCAAGGAAGGCGCAAGGCGCGGCATCCGCGCCAACACCATCTGTCCGGGCCTGGTCGATACGCCGCTCGGCCGCCATGCCAGCGCCGGCCGCCCGTCACGTACCGCCTCCGGCATCCCGTTCGGGCGGATGGCGACAGGCTGGGAAGTCGCCTACGCGGCGCTGTTTTTCATTTCCGACGAGAGCGTCTACGTTAACGCCCAGACGCTCGCGGTCGACAGCGGGATTACCGGGCTTTGAGGACAGGAACCGGCGGAGAAAATCTCATTCGCGGCCGACCTGACCGAGGCAATAAATCCACTGCCGGTTGGCCTCAGGACGAAGCGCGCATTGCTATTTTTGCTGATATCTCGACTAGTTAGCGGCTAGGGACCATTTTCCCTGTGCGCCCTTGCCCCCGGCGCACATGGAAGACGAAGAAATGCGACAGGTTCGTTCCTTGCTGAGCAACGCGTCCTCCCGGATCGGACGCCGGCTGTCCCAAATCGTGGCCATCGCGGCCGCCAGCCTGCCGTCCGCCGGGGCGTAGTTAATCCTTCCCGACTGAGGTGTGAATGTCGTCGCGCCGCGCGATTGATCGGCGTTCGTCAGGCATCTTGTGACAGGTTGCGTTTGAACAGGCGGACGAGTTCCGTCGCCATCGCGTCGTCGTCGCCCGGTGGGTATCGGCCGGTCGGCTGCGGGTGAAACACCATTCGTTGCTGAAGTAGCGCATAGGCTGCCCGCGTACCCAGATCGATCCGTTTGTCGAGGTCGGCAGGTCCGCCCTTCGTCTTCTGGCGAACGATCGCGGCGATACGATCCGACGCATGGCGGATCGTTGCTGCACCCCGCTCGTAGATTTCGTTGTCGCCGAGCAGGTAGGCCGGACGTATCAGGTTCCGATAACGCGTGTAGTACCTCGCCAGGTTGCGAAAGATCATGAAGATCGAGTCGTCGAGCGACAGATCCGCATGACGCTCGACGCGCATGGTCTCGTCGATCTGCGCCAACTGCCGATTATGAATTGATTCATGCAGGGCGACCAGAATGCTGGTCTTGTCCTTGAAGCGCGCATAGATCGAGGCGGGGACACAACCGGCCCGCGCGGCGATGTCGGGGATCGTAATCTCCTCATATGCGCGTCCGTCGAGCAGCGTTTCAAGCGCCTGGATGATGTCCTGCAGCCGCTTTTCGCTCCGCGCCTGCTTCGGCGCATTGACGCGCTCCAGCTTCACGATTCCCACGAGATCATGCGCTTTGGGTGACGCCTTCGCTTTGCCGGCGCGTGGTGGGGGCACGAATCGATCCTCTGTATCCCGCTGAAGCGACATCCATATCCCATCCGCACGATACAGGGAATCAACAGCCTTGACAAAAAGTAGAATATGATTCTAATTCATAAATAACAAGATCAATCAGGGAGGAGACGAGCGATGGCGCGTGGAGGCGCAGAGGTACAGCCTGTCGTAATCGTGGGCGCAGGGCCGGTCGGCCTGGGTGCCGCGCTTGAACTCGCTCGCTGCGGGCTGCGATCGATCCTGATCGAGCGAAACGAGCGGACGAGCTGGCACCCGAAGACGCGAAACTTCAACACCCGCACGATGGAGATCGCGCGCGGGTGGGGGCGCGAGATTTACGACGAACTGCGCCAGCTTGATTTGCCGCCGAACTGGAAGACTCCGATCCGTTTCATGGAGTCGGTGGTCGGCAAGCAGACCGGCCACATCGACTCGCGGGGCTTCGCCGGGGCGGGGCCTGATCTCAGCCCGGTAAGCTCGGTGCTGTCATCGCAGGATATGATCGAGCCGGTGATGCTGCGGGAGATCAAGCGCACCGGCATGGTCGATTTGCGCTTCGGTCACGAACTTGTCGAGATTATCAGCGGTCACGAAGACGATGCCCGTTCGGTCGAGATCAAGGCCCGCAACAAGGCCAGTGGCGAACTATACGATCTCGTTACGCCCGCGCTGGTCGCTGCCGATGGCGCGGCGAGCTTCGTACGCGACTTCCTGCAGGTGCCGCTCGACGGTCCGAAGAAGGTCGCCCATTTCATCAACTGCTACTTTCGCGCAGATATCGAGAAGCATGTCGGCGATCACACGGGCATCCTGCTGTTCTTCTCGAACAAGAATGCCACCGGCGTGTTTCAGCCGCTGGATGCCAAGGGACGCTGGCTCACCCAGCTTCAGGTGCCGGAAGAGGAGTGGTCGACCGAGATCTACACGGCGGAGCGCTGCGCCGAGCGGATCAGGGCCGGCGCGGGTGTACCGGACCTGAAGGTCGAAGTGCTCTCGATCGGGAAGTGGCAGATGAACGCGGTCGTCGGCCGTAGCCTGATCGCCGGACGCATTCTGCTGACGGGCGACGCCGCGCATATGTTTCCGCCGACCGGAGGGCTTGGGGCCAATACCGGCGTGCAAGGCATGCACAACGCCATCTGGAAGCTCGCACTGTTCTTGAAAGGCAAGGCCGGGCGCAGATTGCTGCAGACCTACGAGACCGAGCGGCGACCGGTCGCGCGCTGGGTCGCCGATCAGTCCTATCACAACCGGCAACAGGTCAATAAGCTCGGCGTTATTTCCCGCGGCGAAGCGCCGGCGGATGGAATGGGATCAAAGGAGATTCTGCAGGCAACCCGGCGCTACGGCAATCACATCGGCCTGGAGCTCGGAACCATCTACGCCTCCGAGGCGGTGATCCCGGACGGCAGCGCGCCACCGGAAGTCGAAGACGCCTACACGGATTATGTTCCATCAGGTCATCCCGGCGCGCGCGCCCCGCACGTCTGGCTCGATCGAGACGGAGAACGGCTGTCAACCATCGACCTCGTCGGCCCCGAATTCTCGCTGATCGTGGGATCGAAGGGCCGCGATTGGCAACGGATCGTCTCTGATGTCGGCGAGACGACGGGGCTTGCCCTGCAATGCCATGTCATCGGCGAGAAGCTGGTCGACGTCGAGGGGACATTCAGCAGCCGGTTTGGTGTCGGCGACACCGGCGCCGTTCTGGTGCGGCCCGACGGCTTCATTGCTTGGCGTGCGCAGCAGCTTGCGCCGGGCGCGGCGACCGATCTCCGGAATGCGCTCGCCAGCATTCTTTCGTGAAGCATCGAATAGGGGCTGTCCGTGGTTCGCACACTTGTTACCGCTCTGATCATGCTTTTCGGAATTTTGCCGTTTCAAACCGGCAATGCCGCCTATCCCGAACGATCGATCCGGCTGGTCGTGGCGTTTCCGCCCGGTGGCTCGATCGACGTGGTTGCGCGGATTCTTGCAGAAAAATTGCGCGCCAGCATGGGGCAGCCGATCGTGGTCGAGAACCGTGCAGGGGCTGCAGGCAATATCGGCGCGCAATCGGTCGCAACCGCCGCGCCTGACGGATACACGGTGCTGATGACGACGTCGGCGATGGCGATCAATCCGTGGATGTCGCCGACCAGCCTTGATCCGGCCAAGGATCTCCTTAGCGTCACGCGGGTCGCGCTTTCGCCTTACGTACTGGTGGTGCGGTCCACATTGCCGGTCAAGTCGCTCGAAGAATTCGTCGCCCTTGCGAAAGCTGAACCAGGCAAACTCACCTGTTCGACCTACGGCGTCGGATCACCGCCGCATCTGGCGATTGAACTGTTCAAGCGGGCGGCGGGGATCGACTTCGTCCATGCGCCATATCGCGGCTTCGGCCAGGCGCTTCCCGACCTGATGGCGGGGCTTCTATCCTGCGCGATGGAGACGCCGGCGAACATCGAGCAACATGTCCGGGCGGGCACGGTGAGGCCGATTGCGGTCACGAGCCCTGCCGCGCTTGACATGTTTCCAGGCGCGAAGCCCTTGGCCTCCATCTATCCCGACGTGGCGGTCGAGGGCTGGCAGGGCGTCTTCGTGCCGGCCGGAACGCCTCAGCCGATTGTCGACCGCATCAATGCGGATTTCGTCAAGGCCATCAGGGATCCCGAGGTTGTCAAGCGGCTGCGCGAAATCGGCTTCGACCCGGTGGGCGATAGCAGCGAGCAGGCGACAAGCGTCTTCCGGCGTGACTACGAGCGTTTCGGGACGATCATTCGCGAACTGAAATTGAAGGCCGAGTAGACAATACGCTTGCCATTGTTGGCGTTTCCGAGCATGCCAATGGTCAGGATTGCTCGTTCCAGCGCCGGGTGCCCGCGTGAAGGCCGTCTACACCGAACTGCATCGCAGCCACGATCCGCAATTCTTCCTGGTGCGCGGCGTGATCAAGCGCACCACCGAGCAGCCCGAACGCGCTGACCGCTTGCTGGCGGGACTGAAGGCCGGCCATCACGGGCTTATCGAGCCCACCATGTTCGGCCAGGGTCCGCGGGCGCGCGTCCACAGCGCCGAGTATCTGCGTTTCATGGAGGAAGCCTGGGTCGCCTGGATCGCGCTCGGCGATTCCGGTGCGGAGATGATCGCCAACATCCATCCCGTTCGCTACGGCGCGACCTATCCAACCCATATTGTCGGCCGCCTCGGCTGGCACACGGCGGATACCGCGGCGCCGATCAGTGAGGGCACTTACGCGGCCGCCTGTGCCGCCACCGATGTCGCGACGACGGCGGCGCAACTCGTCATGGACGGCGAAGACGCGGCCTATGCGCTGTGCCGGCCGCCCGGCCATCATGCTTTTGCCGACATGTCGGGCGGCTTTTGCTTCTTCAACAACAGCGCGGTCGCAGCCGCGCACCTGCGGCTGAGGCATGAGCGCGTGGCCATTCTCGATGTCGACGTGCATCACGGCAACGGCACGCAGGGCATCTTCTACGAACGGCCGGACGTTCTCACGGTGTCGATCCACGCCGATCCGGTCTTCTTCTATCCCTACGTCTGGGGATATGCGCATGAACGCGGCGCGGGCCCAGGCCTCGGCGCCAACCTCAACATCCCGCTGCCGAAGGGCACCGGAGACAACGACTACATCAAGGCGATGGCGGACGCCGAGAAAACAATCCGCGCCTTTGCGCCCGGCGCGCTGGTGGTGGCGCTCGGTCTCGATGCCTCCGGGCACGACCCGCTCGCCGGCCTTGCCGTGACCACGGCCGGCTTCCGGCGCATCGGCGCGGCGATCGCGCGGCTCGGCCTTCCGACCGTCTTCGTGCAGGAGGGGGGATATCTCTCCGATATACTCGGCGCCAATCTCACCGCTGTGCTCGGCGGCTTCGAGGAGGCGCGCTGATTGGCGCGCGTGCCGTGCCTGCTTTCAGGTGTGGCACGATGTCCTCTCGGTCCGATCCTGGGTTTGATGTACGCTGGCGCAACACGATGCAGAGGAGAGATCGCAATGCTCCATGCTTTGCTGGCTCTCATATCGCCGCTCTGGAATCACACCGCTGCGCAAGACGGAGCCGCAGATACATCCGTCGCGCGGCTTCTCGTGGTCCTCGCCGCAACCCTGTGCGCCGTACTGGCAATCCTCCTCGTCGATCTGCACCAGGATGAATTGCGAGCGCTCGGCCTTGTCGGCGGCACCGAGCCGATCAACCCTAACTTGATGAGCCCTTGAGCAGGGCTTTGCTTTACTCGATAACGATGCGCGGCGGCGGCCGATGCACAGCGCCGGTGATGATCGAAGTCCAGATTTCACGGGCGATGTGGAGATATCGCTTTGCGTGGATGCCATCTGGCTCGACCGCGACGATCGGACGGCCATCATCGGAGGCTTTCCGGATCTGCAGATCGAGCGGGATTTCGCCGAGATAGGGAATGCTGCGGCGTTCGGCCTCGGTCCGCGCGCCGCCATGGCCGAAGATCGGGGTGATGTGGTTGCAGGTCGGGCAGCAGAAGCTCGACATGTTTTCGATCAGGCCAAGTATCGGAATGCTCACCTTCTGGAACATCGCGATGCCGCGCCGCGCGTCGATCAGCGCGATATCCTGCGGCGTCGAGACGATGATCGCGCCGGCCAACGGCACCTGTTGCGCCATGGTGAGCTGCGCATCGCCGGTGCCGGGCGGCAGGTCGACGACGAGGATATCGAGATCGCCCCAGGCGACTTCGCGCAGCATCTGCGTGATTGCCGAGATCACCATCGCGCCGCGCCAGATCATGGCGCTGTCCTCCTCGACCAGAAAGCCGATCGACATCACCTTGACGCCGAAACGCTCCATCGGCTCCAGCATGCGCGGCCCGACCTGCCGCGGCTTGCCGCGCAGCCCGAACAACCTTGGTTGCGAGGGGCCGTAGATGTCGGCATCGAGAAGGCCGGTCTTCAGCCCGAGCGCGGCGAAGCCGAGCGCGAGGTTGCAGGACGTGGTGGATTTGCCGACGCCGCCTTTGCCGGAGGCTATCGCGATGATGTGCTTGACGCCGGGAATGCCAACGGCTCTCGACGTCGCACGGGCCTGGAGATCGGGAGGGGTGGTGGACACGGAGGATTTACGATCCCAGCGGATCGTCCTTTTTCACATTGCGCGCGCGTAAGTAATCTTCCGTCGACATCACGGGCGGGCGTTGCGGCGCCGCGTGCGGATCGAAACTCTCGTTGACCACGGCCTCGACGCGGCAATCCGCGCACATCTTGATGACATCGAGCCGCCGGGCGTTTGCGCCCTGGAACATCCAGTGCTTCTCGCCGAGTTTTGCCAGCACGCGATCGATCGAACTTTTGGTGCCGAACGGCTTGCCGCAGGCGATGCAGTTGAACGGCTCTTCTTCCTTCAAGACGCGCTGTGGCGAATTCCAGGCCTGGAAGTCGAGGCGAGGCTCCGTCGTGATGACCTTCTCGGGACAGGTCGCTTCGCAAAGCCCGCACTGCACGCAGAGACTTTCGGTGAAGCGCAGCATGGCGCGATCAGGGTTGTCGGATAGCGCGCCGGTCGGGCAGGCGGTGACGCAGGCATGGCACAGCGTGCATCCCTCGACATCCAGCTTCACGGTACCGAAGGGCGCGCCCGGCGCCAGCGGTATCACATCAACGGGCGCGGGGGCGGCGATGTGGAGTTCGCGAAACGTCGTCTCCAGCACGCCGCGCTTTGCACCGCGCGGTGCGAAGCCGGCCGGCTTCTGCGTTGCAACGCCGCGCGGGGCGGTGTCCAGCAGGGCGCGCAACTGGTCGGGATCGTCGGTCTCGACGATCCGGATCAGGCTTCCACCGAAGCCGAGCGCCGAGACGACCTGATCCGAGGTTTCGACCGCGCGGCGAAGCGCTGCGATATCGTGACGCGGCCTGGCGCGGGTCAGCACTGCGACGCCGCTGCCGCCATAGGCGAAGACGGATGCAATGATCTCCGGCCCGAGCTGCGTCACTTCGTTGACGCGGAGCGGCAGCACGTTCGCCGGCAGGCCGTCGCCGAACCGCGCCAGAGCGTCGATGATTTCCTCGCCGTGCTCGCCGTCGTGAAACAGCACCACGGCGTCGCTTCCGCCGGCCTTGCGGTAGGTCTGCAGCAGCGTCCGCAAGCGCCGCATCAGCGCGTCCACGCTCGGCAGCGCATAGGACGCCGCGCCGGTCGGGCAGACCGACGCACAGGAGCCGCAGCCGGCACAGACATTGGCATCGATCGTAACAGCATCGCCGTCGGGCGTGATCGCGCCGGTCGGGCACAGATCGAGACAGCGCGTGCAGCCGGTGATGGCAGAGCGCGAATGCGCGCAGAGCGACGGTTCGAAATTGACGAAACGCGGCTTGTCGAAGGTGCCTACCAGCGCGCCGGCATCGGCAATCGCGCGTTCGACAGCGGCCCTGTCCCGCGGATCGGCGCGCAGATAGCCGGGCCGCAATTCATGTGCGGGAAATAGCGGCATGCCGCCCGAAAGATCGAGGATCAGATCGCAGGTGGACCTTGCGCCATTTTTCGACGGCCCGAACGCGAGCTTCGCGCGCGAGGAGGGCGAGGGCAGCGCATAGTCGTCAATCGCAAGCTCGAACGCTCCGAGATGTCCGCGGGCGTTGCGGATAGTGCCCTTGAGAACGGGGAATTCGTTGGCGCGGCGCGGCGTGACGTCGCCGGGTCTGCTCAGCAGCACGGTGATATCGAGACGATCGGAGAGTCGCTGGGCCGCTTCGATTGCGATTTCGTCGCGGCCGTAGATCAGCGCGACGCCGGAACTCTCCAGCGTCACCAGCGAGATCGGGGGCATCTCTTCGCCGGCCGCGGCAATCAGCGCGGCGGCTTTTGGACCCGCTGCCGCGGCATCCTTCGACCAGCCGCCGGTCTCGCGGATGTTGACAAAGGTAAGCTGCACCTCCTGGGAATTTTCGGCAACTTCCCGAAACAGCGGCGCTTCCTGGGTGCAGGCGACCGTGATCGGATCGCCGGCGGCAAGCGCCTCCTTGAAGCGATCGAGGTCGAGGCCGCAAAGCTGGTTGGCCTGCGTGACCTTGGCCGTGCAGCCACGGCCGATCGCGTCCGCATCGAGCGGCATGGTCTTCTCGCAACTGCAAATCAGAAGGCGAGACGTCGCCGCACTCATTTCAAAATACCTTGAACCCGATGCACCCAGCGGGGTGGTTGCTTCATCCTATGGTTCTGCGGTAACCGCTCCGGCGGCTATCCGCAAGATCATTAAGACTGCTCGCGCCGCCAGCCTGTGCGGGATAGCATACACAAGCGGCCTTTGAAGCAATGAGGAAATAGCTCTTCGTGATCGCTCGCCTCGGGGATACGGAACAGACGCTCGACCTGCCGCCCGGCTATACCTTGGTCGCGCTGCGCGAGCTCGGCGACGCGTTCGCCCATGCCTGCGAGATCGCGGCGGAGGCGGGCGCGGGCACGCTGGTCTGGGTGCGGCGTTACGACCTCGTCGAGTTCGCGGTGGTGCTGGAACCGGACGAGCCGCTGAAATCAGCGCGCCGGGCGTTGTTTGCCGGAATGAACGCGCTGGCGGATGCGATTGCCGCCCATTGTCCCCCGGAGCGGGAGGTGACTTTCGACTGGCCTGATGCTGTCAGGTTCGACGCCGGCTTGCTCGGCGGCGGACGGCTCGCCTGGCCCAGGGATTGCGCCGAAGACGAAGTGCCGGCATGGCTCGTTTTCGGCGTGATCCTGCGCGCCGCCGCCATGGCGCATGTCCCGGAAGTGCAGGCGGCCGCCGGCGTGTCGTTGCTCAGCGAAGGTTTCGAGATGGTCGAGACCGATGCGATCATCGAGAGCTTCAGCCGCCATCTGATGACCGCGTTCGATCGCTGGAAAGAGCGCGGTTTTGAGGCGATCGCGCGGGATTATCTGGAGCGGCTTCCCAAGAACAAGGCCGGCGAGCGCCGCGGCATCGACCTCAACGGCGATCTTCTGGTCAGCCTGCCAGCCGATCGAGGAACGCCTGATAGGGCCAGCCTCGTGGATGCGCTTGGGCGCGCCAGTTGGTATGATCCGCAGGCGCGCGGTCCGAAACTCGGATGAGGCGGACATGCTGAAGTTTCCGCGAACCATCAGGCTGGACCCTTCGGATACGTTCGTGTTCGAACGGGCGGCGGAAGCGGGCGAATGGGCGGTTTCCGGCGCGTTCATGTTCTGGAACCGGGATTTGACGGCGCTCGGGCCGAAGCAGCGCGTCGCGCTGCGATCGGGCTTTCTCGGCATCGACAGCTTTGGATGGTCGACGCTTGCCATCGTCACCGAAGCAACGGAAGCGGAGCGGCAGACGATGATCGAGCGGCTTGCCGGCCAGTTGCTGGAGAAATTCGGCGCGCCCGATGCGAATGCCGCGCGACATGCCGCAGAGGAGGAGGTCGCGTTCGCCGCCTCGCTCTGCGATCATCCGACGCAGACGCTACTTGCCGTGCAGCGCAGCGTCGAAGACGGCGAAATCCGCGAGCGGTTTCGGACCCTGAAACCGCGCCCGGTTGCCGCAGACGCCGACCGGTTGCACGGTCATGCCAGCGCCTTTACCTTTCACGAGATAGAAGGCGATGTTGAACCTGCCGAAGAGGTCGATCTTCTCGGGTTGATCAGGACTGACGCCAGGACGAATCGTAGAGACGGATCGTAGATGAGAGAATTCTGGGTCGCCTCGGGCCATCACCTCACGCGCCGCGCCGACCATGGCGGTCTCGTGGCGACGCCCGAACTCATCATGGCGTATCTGGCGCGGCCAGAACTGATGCCGCCGGCGGATGCCTGCGACGCCGAGCGTCAATTGCATGCAAGCCTGATGGCCGATCCGCTGCGCCGGGTCACGGGCGCCGAGATCGCTGGTCTCGCCGACCCGGACGCGCGGGAAAACTGGTCGTTCATGATGAACTTCCGCGACCGGCTGATGGCGGCGCCGTCGCTGGAAGCGGTCTATGTCGCGCTTGCCCGCAAGGGGGCCGGCGACCTGCCGCCGATCTTCCTGTCGCAGCTCGCTCATTTGATCCTGCGCAATGCGCTCGAAGGCTGCGACGACCCCTATATATTGCGTGCGGCGGAGCTGTTCTATCGCAGTCAGCTCGCCGCGCGTCACGAGGGTACGCTGCTGCTGGCCGACGCCGAGGTGATCGAGGCCGAGCAGCACGCCCGGCATGACGTCCATTTGTCGCCGCTGACGGCCATGCTGCAGCAGCCGAAGTCGTTCGGCGAGATGGATGTCATGGACGACGACAATGCCTGGACCTACTGGTCGCGGTCGGACGCGCATGCGATGGTCATGAACATCGGCGGCAACGCCAAGGCGCGCACCGGATTGTGCCTGGCGATCGAGCGGTGGATCGCGCATCTGCTCGGGATCGCCGTCAGCGTCGAAAGCATCGCCACGATCGAGGATCGTGACTGGCGCTGGTTCGTCGGCCTCGACAGCGAGGCGACGCGGATCGGCAATGCGCTGTGGCGCGGCGAGCGGATGGACAATGGCGTTGCTGAGCGCATCGTCGCCCTGATGCGCCTGACTTTCGAGGATGCGCGGCTGGTGGACGAGCGGGTTGGCGACAAGCCGGTCTATCTCATCCTTGCCATGGGCGCCGACAAGGTGGTGAGATTGAAGCCGCAAAATCTGGTGGCCGGCCTGCCGCTTGCGGCGGCCGCGAGCGTCACATGATCCGCCGAAGGGAGGAAAAGCGATGACGGAAGCATCCCGCGAAGTCGGCGTGGTGGTGCGGCGCCGTTCGATCGACAATCCCTGGATCGAGGAGCTGTGGTCGCCGGCGCTGATCCTGGAACAGGTGCCGGCAACCGCGCCGTGGACGGTGCTATCAAGCGAAGCCGACGCGACGACCTATTACGCGGGCGCGGCGAGCATCGAACTCTTCAGCTCGGAGACCGCAAATTATCGCGACAATCTTGCCGACGGCACCCCGCGGATCTGGGTCGCGTTACGGCGCCAGGACGGCGGTGCTGAACTCGAATTGACCAGAGTCACCGCCGATCCGACCGAAGGGGAGGCGTTGTTCGAAAGCGGCTGCGAGGTGATCGGAACGGTGCCGATGCCGGCCGAGATCGCCGGATGGATCGCGGCCTTTGTCGATCGTTTCCATGTCGAGCGCGTGTTCCACAAGCGCAAGCGGGATCGCGCGCGGGGCGATCGGCCGCGCGTTCCAGGTGGTGAATCGGATGAGGGAGCAGGGCGCCCATGAGCGGTCCGGACGAAGCCGAAGGCGACAAGGGCTTTCTGGCGCGATGGTCGCAGCGCAAGCGCGAGGCGAAGCAGCCGGAGGCGAAGCCTGCCGCGCCCTCCGAAACTGAAACTGTCGAACCTTCCGGTTTCGAAGCGCCGCCAGGCGAAGACCCCGCACCCGAGTTCGATCTTTCGGCCCTGCCGAAGCTCGAAGAATTGACCGCCAGCACAGACATCACCGCCTTTCTTCGCAAGGGCGTGCCCGAACATCTGCGCAATGCGGCTTTGCGAAAATCCTGGGCGCTGGATCCCGCCATTCGCAATTACGTCAATCCCGCGCTCGAATATGCCTATGACTGGAACGCACCTGGCGGGGTGCCCGGTGGCGGCGAACTCGATGCCGGCCTCGATGTGGCGCGCATGGTGTCGCAGATCATGGGAGAGCCCGCGGCCGAATGTATAAAATCCGATGTAAATGCCGGTGATGTAAATGCCGGTAATGAGGCGGCTGGTTCCTTGCCGCATAGGCGCGACCCCTTGCCAACGCCAGAGCCGGAACTCCCTGTAGAGTCCGTAAGACTTGCCGAAGATGCGGCGGCGAAAACGGAAGATGCTTCAGAGGTCGAAAACGCGGCCAATGGAACCGCGTCGGTGGACGGATCTAAGTTCGCAAACAGTGTTGCGCCGCAGCAACCGGTGCGACGTCATGGCACTGCGAAACCGATTGTTTAGCCGAAAGTTTTTGCGGACATAGGCACGTCCTATGTTAGAAATTCCCTGCTTGGAATAATTCCAGTTCTAAGTTTGTTTGCCCGGGGACAACGGGTGGGCGGCGCGAGTCTGGGCAGGAGAATCGGTAGCACCATGCGTGATGCCGGACTGGAACTAGCTATCAAGGCGGCGGGTGGCGTCGGATCGCTGGCGCGGGGACTGGGTATTGCGCAGCCATCGGTTTCGGCATGGTCGCGCATTCCTGCGGAACGCGTGCTCGCCGTCGAGGCGCTGACACAGGTGGGCCGCTTTGTGCTGCGCCCCGATCTCTATGGATCGTCGGAAGATCAGGCTTCAGCGAAAGTGGAAATCGACGAGATCGACCGGCTGCGTGCCGCGGAATATGGACTGTTGTCGCTATTGCTCGGCAAGGCGCCCGACGCCGACACGCTCAAGCGCGTTGCGACGCTGAAGGGCGATTCGTCCGAACTCGGCATGGCCCATGTCGAGCTGGCGTCCGCGGCCGCAGCGACCAACGATCGCGCCGCGAGCAAGGAATTCTTCGATCTCTTCATCGGGCTCGGCCGCGGCGAAGTGCTGCCCTATGCCTCCTATTACCTGACCGGTTTTCTGCACGAGCGCCCGCTGGCGCGGGTGCGCGAGGACCTTCTCGCGCTCGGGATCGAGCGCGCCGGCAGTTCGCGCGAGCCGGAAGATCACATCGCGATTCTGCTCGAAGTCATGGCCGGCCTTGCGCGAGGCGACTTCGAGGCCGAGTTCGCCGAACAGGCGCGCTTCTTCGAACGTCATCTCAAGCCCTGGGCGGCGCGGATGTTCGCCGATCTCGAGATGCTGCCATCGGCGCGCTTCTACCGTGCGGTGGGGCGCGCCGGCCGTGTCTTCATGGAGTTGGAATCCGAGGCCTTCACGCTGTCCTGATAATGGCGTGAGGCAACGTGAACAGGAGAGACCGCAATGAGCAAGCCATCCGACAACAAAGGCAAGTCACGGGCCGCGGGCGTGGATCGGCGCAGCCTGTTTCTGATGGGCGGTTCGGCGGTCGCGGCAGCAGCCGTGGTGCCGCTGGCTGGCAGCGAGGCGGTCGCGGACGAGTCGCAGGCCGAGCGCGTCAAGGCGCGCTACAAGGAAACCGATCACGTCAAGAACTACTATCGCGTCAACCGCTATTGATGGGACCACGCACATGTTGATGAAGCGAAGAGACGGATCCGCGGGCAAGGCGCGTTTGCAGGGAATCGCCGCCAGCCTCGCGTCTGGGGTTCTCGACCGCCGTACGTTCCTGCGGCGGTCCGGTCTGGCGGCCGGCGCGGGCGCCGCGATCGGCCTGATGCCGCTAGGCTCGGTGCGCAAGGCGGAGGCAGGTCCCAAGAAGGTCGGCGCGCCGACCGACATCAGGAAGAACATCTGCACGCATTGCTCGGTCGGCTGCACCGTGATCGCCGAAGTGCAGAACGGCGTCTGGGTCGGCCAGGAGCCGGCGTGGGACAGCCCGATCAATCGCGGCTCGCATTGCGCCAAGGGCGCGTCGGTGCGCGAACTCGTGCATGGCGACCGCCGCCTGAAATACCCGATGAAGCTCGTCAACGGCGAGTGGCAGAAGATCTCGTGGGACCAGGCCATCAACGAGATCGGCGACAAGATGATGGAGATCCGCCAGAAGTCTGGCGCCGATTCCGTCTATCTGCTCGGCTCGGCCAAATTCTCCAACGAAGGCGGCTATCTGTTCCGCAAGTTCGCGGCGTTCTGGGGCACCAACTCGATCGACCACCAGGCCCGCATCTGTCATTCGACCACCGTCGCCGGCGTCGCCAATACCTGGGGCTACGGCGCGATGACGAATTCCTACAACGACATGCGCAATTCGAAGACGATGATCTTCATGGGCTCGAACGCCGCCGAAGCGCATCCGGTTTCGCTGCAGCACATCCTGACCGGCAAGGAACTCAACCGCGCCAACGTATTCGTGCTCGACCCGCGCTTCACCCGCACGGCGGCGCATGCGACCGAGTACGTCCGCTTCCGCGGCGGCACCGACATCGCCGTGATCTGGGGCATGCTGCATCACATCTTCGCCAATGGCTGGGAAGACAAGCAGTTCATCCAGCAACGCGTCTACGGCATGGACCAGATCCGCGCCGAAGTCGCGAAGTGGACGCCGGAAGAGACCGAGCGCGTCACCGGCATTCCCGGCGAGCAATTGAAGAAGGTTGCCGAGACCTTTGCCAAGCAGAAGCCGTCGGCCTTTGTCTGGTGCATGGGTGGCACCCAGCACTCGGTCGGCACCGCCAACGTCCGAGCCTATTGCGACCTGCTGCTGGCCACCGGCAACGTCGGCTCCTTCGGCACGGGCGCCAACATCTTCCGCGGTCACTGCAACGTCCAGGGCGCCACCGATATCGGCCTCGATATCGTGACGCTGCCGCTTTATTACGGCCTCGTTGAAGGCGCCTGGAAGCACTGGGCTCGCGTCTGGGAAGTCGATTACGATTACCTGCAATCGCGCTTCGACGAAGTGCCGGCGAAGGCGGGCCGTCCGGCCCGCACCCGCAAGCAGAACATGGAACTGCCGGGCATTCCGTGGACGCGCTGGTTCGATGCGACGCTCGCCAAGCCCGATGACGTCGATCAACGCGACGTCGTGAAGGGCGTGGTCATCATGGGCCATGGCGGCAACACCGTGCCGCGCATGACCGAGATGGTGAAGGGACTCGAAAAGCTCGAACTGCTCGTGGTTGCCGATCCGCATCCGACGACTTTTGCGGCGATCTCCGAGCGCAAGGACGGCACCTACCTGTTGCCGGCCTGCACCCAGTTCGAAACCTCGGGCTCGCGCACGGCCTCCAACCGCTCGCTGCAGTGGGGCGAGCAGATCGTCAAGCCGATCTTCGAATCGAAGGACGATTACGAGATCATCTACCGGCTGTCGGAAAAGCTCGGCTTCGCCGACAAGATGTTCAAGAACATCAAGGTCGAGAACAAGCGGCCGTCGCCTGAGGATCTGTTGCGGGAAATCAATCTAGGCGGCCTGTCGACCGGATATTCCGGCCAGTCGCCGGAGCGGTTGAAGGCGCACATGAAGAACCAGGGCAAGTTCGACCTGGTGACGTTGCGCGCCAAGCCGGACGAGCCGGAGATCGGCGGCGACTACTACGGCCTGCCGTGGCCGTGCTGGGGCACCCCGAAGATCCGGCATCCCGGCACGCATACGCTCTACAACACCAACCTCCACGCCAAGGACGGCGGCGGCACGTTCCGCGCCCGTTTCGGCGTGGTCTATGAGGAGAAGCAGCCGGACGGTTCGGTGAAGAACGTGAACATGCTGGCCGAAGGCTCCTACAGCAAGGGTTCGGAACTCACCGACGGCTATCCCGAGTTCACCTATGGCGTGCTGAAGAAACTCGGCTGGGACAAGGATCTCACCGCGGACGAACTCGCGACCATCCAGAAGATCGGCGGCAACAACCCCGATAGCGTCGGCTGGGCGATCGATCTCTCCGGCGGCATCATTCGCGTCACGCTGGAGCATGGCGTGATGGCCTACGGCAACGGCAAGGCCCGCGCGGTGGCGTGGAATCTGCCCGATCCCGTACCTGTTCATCGCGAGCCGATCTACACGCCGCGGACCGATCTCGTCGCGAAATATCCGACGCGTCCGGACGGTCGTCAATTCCGCATGGTCAATCTCGGTTTCTCGATCCAGAAGGCCGCGGTCGAGAAGGGACTGGCCAAGCAATTCCCGATCATCCTGACCTCGGGACGTCTCGTCGAATATGAAGGCGGCGGCGAGGAGACGCGATCGAACAGATGGCTGGCGGAATTGCAGCAGGACATGTTCGTCGAGGTCAACACGGCGGATGCCGCCGAACGCGGCATCAAGGACGGCGGCTGGGTCTGGGTCTACGGTCCGGAGAACGGCTCGAAGGCCCGCGTCAAGGCGCTGGTCACCGACCGTGTCGGCAAGGGCGTGGCATTCATGCCGTTCCACTTCTCGGGCTGGTTCCAGGGCGTCGACCAGCGCGGCAAATATCCGAAGGGTGCGGACCCGATCGTGCTCGGCGAGAGCGCCAACACGATCACGTCCTACGGCTACGACCCCGTCACCGGCATGCACGAGGGCAAGGTCACCCTCTGCCAGATTCAAGCGGCGTGAGAGGAGAATAGATCATGGCTCGCGTCAAATTTCTTTGTGATGCCGATCGTTGCATCGAGTGCAATGCCTGCGTGACGGCGTGCAAGAACGAACATGAAGTGCCGTGGGGCATCAACCGCCGCCGCGTCGTGACCATCAATGATGGCAAGCCCGGCGAGCGCTCGGTCTCGATGGCCTGCATGCACTGCACGGATGCGCCGTGCGCCGCGGTCTGCCCGGTGTCGTGCTTCTACACCACCGCCGACGGCGTCGTGCTGCACTCCAAGGACCTGTGCATCGGCTGCGGCTACTGCTTCTACGCCTGTCCGTTCGGCGCACCGCAATATCCGAAGGTCGGCAATTTCGGCTCGCGCGGCAAGATGGACAAGTGCACCTATTGCGCGGGCGGACCGGAAGCCGACTCCACGCCAGCCGAATACGCCAAATACGGCGCCAATCGCCTCGCCGAAGGCAAGCTGCCGATCTGCGCCGAGATGTGCTCGACCAAGTCGCTGCTCGCCGGCGACGGCGCGATCATCGCCGAGATCTACAAGGAGCGGGTGATGAAGCGCGGTTACGGCTCCGGCATGTGGGGCTGGAAGACGGCCTATAGCGACTCACCGACCGGCTGACGCAACAGCCGCCTTGCGGCGCGGCGCGGCGGCATCAAGGTAATTCCGATACGGAAAGGCGTTGTGCAAATGCCAGGCTCATTCTCAATTCTCAGGTTCTCGGTTCCCTTGTTCGCGGCGCTGGCGCTGCTGTTCGTTATAGGCAGCCCCGCGGCTGCGCAGCTTTCCTTCAAGCCGACGGCCGAGGCCGTTCACGAAGACAAGCTCCTGAACGCGCTCAAGGAGGGCGACAAGATCTCCGGGCGCGTATCGATCCCTGACGCGAATGCGGCCAATCTGATCCAGCCTGCGGGGCGCGACTGGCGCGATTTCCACCGCAGCAAGCTGCCCTGGATCGGCGGCATCGCCATTCTCGGCATGCTGGCCGTGCTGGCGATCTTCCTGATGGTGCGCGGCCGGATTCGGCTGCAGCAGGGATTTTCGGGAAGGACGATCCTGCGCTTCGCCAGTTTCGAGCGGTTCACGCACTGGCTCACGGCAAGCTGCTTCATCGTGCTGGCGCTCTCGGGGCTCAATGTCAGCTTTGGCCGCACCCTGATCCTGCCGGTGTTCGGTCCGGATGCGTTTGCGGCGATGTCGCACTGGGCCAAGCTTGCGCACAACTACCTGGCATTCCCGTTCATGTTTGGCGTTGCGATCATGTTCCTGATCTGGATCAAGGATAACATTCCCGGCAAACTCGATATCGAGTGGATCAAGGCAGGTGGCGGTCTCCTGCCCAATGGCAAACATCCACCGGCCAAGCGCTTCAACGCCGGTCAGAAGGGCATCTTCTGGATCGTCGTCATCGGCGGCGCGCTGATGTCGGTGTCCGGCTGGTTCCTGCTGTTCCCGTATCTGCCCGGCAATGTCACGGCGCTGCAGTTCTGGACGGTGATCCACGCCGTGATCGCGATGCTCTTCATCGCGGCGATGCTGGCGCACATCTATATCGGTTCGATCGGCATGGAGGGAGCGTTCGAAGCGATGGGCACCGGCGAGGTCGATCTCAACTGGGCCAGGGAACATCACGCGCTCTGGGTCGAGGAACAACAGGCCAAGGGTCGCGCGCCGGCCGATACGCCGCAGCGCGCGGTGCCGGCGGAATAATCCGGTTTGGCGCAAGTCCAAGGTGAGGAAGTGACATGAAATCCTTTGTTGCGGCTCTGGCGTTCGCCGTCGTTGCCGCCGTCGGCGTTGCGATGGTGCTCAACACTTTCCAGGAATCGAGCGCCGTCGCCTTCACGACCACGGGTGCCAGGGTCGGCGATCCCGGCAATAATTTGATCGGCCCGGGCTGACGCCGGCGGTGGGGGCGCCTGGCGTCACGGCGGCATGGCCGGTGGAAATCCGCCTGCCCAAAGATCGGCGGACGTTGCGCGTTGCCTTTGACGACGACCGCACCTTTGAACTCTCCGCCGAGTTGCTCCGGGTGACGAGCCCGTCTGCCGAGGTGCAGGGGCATTCCGAGGCCGAGCGCAAGACGGTCGGCGGCAAGCGCAATGTCGCCATTCTTTCGGTCGACCCTGTCGGCAACTATGCCGTCAGGATCGGGTTCGACGACATGCACACGACCGGCATCTATTCCTGGACATTCTTGCGCGACCTCGGCGAGAACGCCGAGCGGCGCCTTCAGAACTATCTCGACGATCTCCGGGCCAAGGGGCTCGATCGCGACCGGCCAGGCATCCGCTGAGGCCGACGGCAATGTCAGAAGCGGTGCCGGCGAAAGCTCCCCGTTGCAAGAGCGGCCGATCATCGCTTCTGGCGCTCGCGGCCACGCTGCTCGCGCTGCCGATTGCGATCACGGACGCGTGTGCGCAATTGCGCGGACATGGCGGGCCGGTGCGGTCGCTCGCGATATCGTCGGACGGGCAAAGCGCGATCTCCGGCAGCTTCGATTCCACCGCGATCCGCTGGTCGCTGACGCGCAATGCGGCCGAGCAGGTGCTGCGCTTTCATGCCGACGCGGTCAACGCGGTTGCGCTGCTCGGCGAGCGACGCGCAGCGACCGCCGGTGCCGATGGCCGGATCGCGATCTGGACGTTCGGCAACACCGAGCCCGACGCGGTGCTCGAAGGCCATACGGCGCCGATCGTTGCGCTCGCGGTGTCGCCCGACGGCGCAACGCTCGCATCGGCTTCCTGGGATCACACGGTGCAGCTCTGGCCGCTCGCGGGCGGTGCGCCGCGCGTGCTCGACGGGCATACCCAGAACGTCAATGGCGTGGCGTTTACGGCCGATGGCAAGGCGCTGGTCAGTGTCAGCTACGACCTCAGCGTTCGCATCTGGCCGCTATCGGGCGCGCAAGCACCGACCGTCATTTCGATGCCAACGCCGCTTAACGCCGTGGCCGCCGACGCCGATGGCGAGATCGCGGTCGGCGGCGCCGACGGCAAGGTCTACTTCCTGACGTCGGGCGGTGCGCGCGCCGGCGAGGTGGCGGCAGGACCGAGGCCGGTGATCTCGATTGCGATGTCGCCGGATGGTGCTCTGGTCGCCGCGGCTGGTATCGGCGGCACCGTTGCGGTGATCGATCGCAAGGCGCGTACGCTCGCACGTACCTTGGTCGGCCCCGGCCTGCCGGTCTGGTCGGTGGCGTTCCTGCCGGACAGCCGGACGCTGCTGACCGGGGGTGCAGACAACATTATCCGGCGCTGGAACACATCGACAGGCGAATCGGTCGATCCGCTGCTCGTGGAGGCGGCGGGCGATCCGCTCGCCGCCTATGCCGGGGATCGCGGCGCCGAGATATTTCGCGCCTGTATCGCCTGCCACACGCTTGCCGCGGACCAGGGCAACCGGGCCGGTCCGACGCTCGCCGGCATCTTTGGCCGTCGCATCGCGACCGCACCGGGCTATAATTTTTCCGAAGCGCTGAAGCATCTCGACATCGTCTGGACGCCGGAGACGGTTGCCAGACTGTTCGAGATCGGCCCGCAGGCCTACACGCCCGGCACCAAGATGCCGGAGCAACGCATCGGCTCGGAGCAGGATCGCGCCGCGCTGGTGCAGTTCCTCGAGCGGACGACCGGGAAATAGCTTCCGGGCAGCGTCAGTGCTTCACGGGCGTCGCGAACACGAACGACATGTCCTCGTACTCCTCGATCGGGAGTCGCGTCACGCCCGCGGAGGCCGGTGATTTCTTCGACAATGCCGCGCCGGTGGTTACGGTAGAACGCTCCTGGGAAATTGAATACGAGCGCATCGTGGTAGCGACGGCGAGCAGGGCGACTGCAATGAATCCGGAAATAAACAGATGCTTCATCGAAAACCCCGTTGGCTCGAAATCCAGTGTGGCTTGCACCACCCGCATTACAGCCAACGGTCACGCGCGAATGTGGCCGAGATCACCTATCACGATCTTGTTGTTCATAGGCGCGCAGGTTCCTGCCGGCAACAAAGCGCTGATCCCAAGTTGAATAAAGCCGCTCCTGCGCGGTGTATTGCCGATTGCAGCATCGATGCGCAGCAGACGTCGGGAGGTGACGAGGCCGCGATGCCGCTCGCGCGTCGCCTTACCTTTCGGAGCTATCAAGTTCGACGAGGTAGGCGAGCAGCAGGTCGTCCTGCGGCTGCGTAGCATCGCGAGCAGCTTCGCGGTACGCAGCAATTTCGTCCTCGGTCGAGCGTCGCGCGCGCAGCCGCGCCTTGCCGTCCCACAGCGGTGCGCCGTTCGAGGTCAGGTCGGCGATATCCCGGCGCAGCCAGTATTCGTGACAAAGCTGCTGGGATTCCCGCAGATTCTTGGCCTCGAAAGCGAGCGTGGGTCTTCCGCCGATATCCAGCGTAAAAATTGCAGGCGCCAGCATCATCCCATCCAGGCAATGTGTCTGATGACAATGAAAACGCCGAGGGCGCCGACAGCGGCAATCGCGCAGGGCATTCCGATGCGCATCGTTATCCGAATGAGGGTGAGGCTCATGCCGGCAGCCTGATGTAACGCGGACATTCGATCGGCGAGAGGGGCGGTTAGCTTCCCCATGCAAATCATTAGCCGGTTGCCGGCCTTTCGTCTGCCCGATCCCGGACACATGCCGGCCAAGGTGCTCGAAGACGTGCCGATGAGGGAATTTTGTGTCTGTGAGGGCGGTCAAGCCCCGCTGGGAGGCCAGCGTCGGGCAGGCAACCTATGCAGCCCCTCGCGCGTTGGCCCACATGGAGCACAACAATGACCGCTGGACCAAAACCCGCAATATCCCACAACACGCTCGTTCTCATCGGCGACGGACAAAAGGCGCTGTTCCTGCGCAACAAGGGCACGCCGCAGCAGCTCAACCTGCAGGTGGAGCAGGTTCTCGAACAGGACAATCCGGCAACGCGCGAGCAGGGGACGGATCGTCCCGGGCGGGCCAGCGGGAGCGTCGGCGCGGCCCGGAGCGCGTTGGAGCAGGCGGACTGGCACTACATTGCCGAAGAGCGGTTCGCCGGCGCCATTGCCGATGCGCTCTATCGCCTTGCCCAAGGCAACGGCTTCGACAAGCTCGTGGTGGTGGCGCCGGCGAAAGTGCTCGGCAATCTACGCCAGGCCTTTCATGCCGAAGTCAAGGAACGGATCATCGGCGAAATTCCGAAGGAACTGACGTCCCATCCCATCCCCGATATCGAACGGCTGATGGCGGCCTAGCTAGCGACTTTGCCGCCTCGCTTCGGTCAGGTCACCGGGCCGGGATTGAACAGCGCAAGCGCGTTGGTCAGCTTCCAGTGCTCGGCCCAGGTTTCACGGCCGCTGGCCACATCGAGGATAAGACGGAATATCTCCCAGCCGACATCCTCGATCGAGGCGTCGCCGCTGGCGATGCTGCCGGCGTCGACGTCGATCAGATCGTGCCAGCGCTGCTTCAGTTCACTCCGGGTGGAGACCTTGATGACGGGCACGGCGGCCAGGCCATAGGGCGTGCCGCGGCCGGTGGTGAAGACGTGCAGCGTCATGCCGGAAGCAAGCTGCAGCGTGCCGCAGACGAAATCGCTGGCCGGCGTCGCCGCAAAGATCAGGCCCTTTTGGCCGGCGCGCTCGCCCGGCGCGAGCACGCCCGCGATCGGACCTGTGCCTGACTTGATGACCGAACCCATCGCCTTCTCGACGATGTTGGAGAGGCCGCCCTTCTTGTTGCCGGGCGTGGTGTTGGCGCTGCGATCGGCCTCGCCTCCGGCGAGATAGCGGTCGTACCAGGCCATCTCGCGCACCAGCGCGTCGGCCACCTCCTGGCTCGCCGCGCGCGGCGTCAGCAGGTGGATCGCGTCGCGCACCTCGGTGACTTCGGAAAACATCACGGTGGCGCCGGCGCGCACCAGAAGATCGGCGGCAAAACCCAGTGCCGGATTGGCCGTCACCCCCGAGAAGGCATCGCTGCCGCCGCATTGCATGCCGACCACGAGTGCGGACGCCGGGCAGGTTTCGCGGCGGCGCCGGTTCAGGACCTTCAGGCGCGCATCGGCCATCTGCACGATGTCCTCGACGATCTCGCCGAAGCCGGTGAGGCCCTCGTCCTGCATGCGCATGATCTCGTCATCGGCGTTCATGCCCTCGGGCAGCAGCAATTCGGGCTGCAGCTTCTCGCAGCCGAGGCCGACGATCATGACCTCGCCGCCGAAATTGGGATTGCGGGCGATGTTCTGCAGCGTGCGGATCGGCACGGCCGCGCCCGGGGCGTTGATGGCGACGCCGCAGCCATAGGCGTGGGTCACCGCCACGACGTCGTCGACGTCGGGATATTTCGGCAGCAGCTCCTTGCGGATGCGGTCGAGCGCAAACTCCACCGTGCCGGCGACGCATTGCACGCTGGTCGAAATCGCGAGGATGTTGCGGGTGCCGACCGAACCGTCGGGATTGCGATAGCCTTCGAAGGTGTAGCCTTCCAGCGGCGGCAGCTTGATCGCGCCGCCGTTCGGCTTCGGCAGATTGTCGAACGACGGCGCATCCGGCATCCGCACCAGCGATTCCCTGACCCAGCTGCCGCGCGCGATCGACGCCGCGGCATGGCCGATGATCTCGCCGTAGCGTCTGATGATTTCGCCTTCGCCGATGTCGGCAAGCGCGACCTTGTGTCCTTGCGGAATCTGCTCGATCAGCCGCAGCCCGCAGTCAAATTCGGCGCCGGGATGCAGGCCGCCGCGGTTCGCGACGATCGCGACGTTGTCGTCCGCGTGCATGCGGATGTAGAGCGGTTTCGCGATGGCGGGCTGCATGTCGAATCCTCGTTCACTGGTGCCGTCGAGCAAGGCGTAGCTGCCAAGTATGATCGGGGCAATCACGTCAAAGCCGGCGCCGGGACCAAGCGGTCCAGACCGGGCAGAACTCCCGGTCTGGATATGACGCATGGGCGAAGCGAGAGATGAATAGTCAAATAATATTACTAGTCAGGCCGCTACTTCCGTGAAATATTGCCCGCGCTGCCGCCAATGGACAGCAATTTGGGGTTCCATCATACCGATTTCGGGATGTTGCACCTCAGAATAACGATTTGGGAGTGCGCGCCTCATGAGTTCCAGAGCCCTTCTTGCGGCCGCAACCTTGGCTGAGCATCGGTCGCCATATCGGCCCCGGTAAGGCAGGTCGCGGTATCATGACATCCCGGCTTGTCGTAATTCCGACGCGGCGCGCTCATTCCAACCACGCCGAGGTTGCCCGCAGCATCGGCGTCGACATCATCGCCGGCCGCTATGCCGAGGGAGGCCGCCTGCCTGGAGATGCCGAACTCACGGCTATGTTCGGCGTGTCGCGGCCGGTCTTGCGGGAGAGCGTCAAGACGCTGGTCGCCAAGGGGCTGCTCACCACCAAGGCGCGGGTCGGCACCGTCGTGCGCGAGCGCGGCGCCTGGAACATGTTCGACGCCGACGTGCTGGCCTGGCACCTCGACGCCGGCATCGATCGCCGCTTCCTGAACGATCTCGCTGAAATTCGCCTCGCGGTCGAACCGCGCGCGGCGGCGCTTGCCGCCAGCCACCGCTCGGAAGCCGACATCGCCGAGCTCAAGCGCAGCATGGTGCGAATGCGCAGCGAGGCCTCGGACTCCGTCGGCTTTGCCGACGGCGATCTCGCGCTGCATCTGGCGGTCGCCAACGCGTCCGGCAATCTGTTCATGCGCTCGATCGGCAGCGTCGTCGAGGCGGCGCTGCGCGCCTCGTTCCTGCTCAGCGCGCCGGTCGAAACCCAGGACCGCGAAACGGTGCTGTCGTGGCACCAGCGCATCGTCGACGCGATTGCCGATGGCGATGCCGAGGCGGCTGCCGCGGCCATGACCGAGGTGATCCACAATGGATTGCGCCGTCATGAAGGGACGCCGGCATCATCAGGCGCGGCGCCGGCAGCGGTCGGATCTGGAGAGCAATCATGAACCCGCTTCGCGTCGCTATCGTCGGCTTCGGCAAGATCGCCCGCGACCAGCACGTGCCGGCGATATCAGCGACCGACGGCGTGGAACTGGTAGCCGTCGCCAGCCGCAATGCCTCGCTTCCGGGTATCCCGCATGCGCCGACGCTCGACGAACTCTTGCGTAGCGGTCCGCCTGTTGATGCGGTCGCACTGTGCACGCCGCCGCAGGTCCGCCAGGCGCAGGCAGCGACTGCGCTCGCCGCCGGCAAGCATGTGATGCTGGAAAAGCCGCCGGGCGCCACGGTGGCCGAGATCACGCCGCTCGCGACCGCCGCGCAGGTTGCGCGACGCACGCTGTTCGCGACATGGCATTCGCGCTTTGCGCCTGCCGTCGAGCCGGCGCGAAAACTACTTGCCGGACGGAAGATCAGCTCTGTCAGGATCACCTGGAAGGAAGACGTGCGGGTCTGGCATCCGGGGCAGGCCTGGATCTTTGAGGCGGGCGGGCTCGGCGTGTTCGACCCCGGCATCAACGCGCTCTCCATCCTGACCCGGATTCTGCCGCAGCCGCTATTCGTGACCTCGGCCGAGCTCGCTTTTCCCGCCAACCGCGACGCGCCGATCGCTGCGAAGCTTGCGCTCAGCGATGCACAGGGACTGAGCATCGCGGCGGAATTCGACTTCCGCCAGACCGGCCCGCAGAGCTGGGACATTGAAATCGAGACCGACGGCGGCCCGGTGACACTTTCGTTCGGCGGCGCAAAATTGAGGGCCGGGGACCGGCAACTCGTCGATGCCCCCGATGCCGAATATGCCGGTCTCTATCGCCGCTTCCGCGACCTGGCCGCGGCTGGCGAGAGCGACGTCGATCTCGCGCCGCTCCAGCTCGTTGCCGACGCATTCCTGCTGGGCCGGCGCCGCACGGTCGAACCGTTCGAGGACAAGGCATGAACGATCCGTCCTTTCCCCGCGTGGCGCGCTCCCGTTTTGGTGTCCTGCCTGACGGCGGTGAGGTCGAGCGCGTCATCCTGCAGTCCGAAGATGGACTTGAAGCGTGCATCATCACCTATGGCGCGAGCTTGCAGGCATTGCTGGTGCCGGATGCCGCCGGACGTCGCGACGACATCGTGCTCGGCCACGACGCGTTCGAGGGCTATCTCGCCCGCCGGCAGTTCTTCGGCGCGACGGTCGGGCGTTACGCCAACCGCATCGCCGGCGCGCGCTTCACGCTCGACGGCGCCGAGGTGAAGCTTGCGGCCAATAACGGCGCCAATGCATTGCATGGCGGGCTGGAGGGTTTTGATCGCCGCAACTGGCGGATCGTGCGGGTCGAGGAGGGCGACCAGCCGGCCGTGACGCTGGCCTATACCAGCGCCGATGGCGAGGAGGGATATCCCGGCACGCTGGACGTGGAGGTAACCTGGCGTCTTGTCGGACCGATGGAATTGACACTCGAGATGACCGCGCGGACCGATCGTACCACCGTGGTCAATCTCACCAATCACAGCTTCTTCAACCTCTCAGGAGCGCGCTCCGGCCGGAGCATCCTCGATCATCGGCTTACCGTGGCGGCGGACCATTTCCTGGCCATTGACGTCGGCGCCATCCCGCTGCCGCAGCCGCTGAGCGAGGTCGCGGGCACGCCGTTCGACTTTCGCGACGGCATCGAGGTTGGCGCGCGGATCCGGAACGATCACCCGCAGCTACGTGTGGGCCGCGGCTACGATCACAATTTCTGCCTTGCGCCGGCAGGTGGCGCGCCTCGTTTCGCCGCAAGGCTCGACGAGCCAACATCCGGCCGGGTGCTTGAACTCTTCACCAACCAGCCCGGCCTGCAGGTCTATTCCGGCAATTTCCTCGACGGCAGCACGGCCGGCAAGGGCGGCCGTCTCTATCGTCAGTCCGACGCCATCTGTCTCGAGCCGCACGCCTGGCCCGACACGCCGAACCGGCCGGACTTTCCGACCGCACGGCTGGCGCCCGGCGAGCTCTATCGGCACAACACGTCGTATCGCTTTACGCACAAGGTTCAGGGAGCAATCGGGACACAATCCGAGGTAGAGTCGCCGCCGAAAGGAACTGCGCGATGATCGGTGGTCCCAGGATGGAAACGGTGCCGACGACCGTGCTTTGCGGCGAGCGCTGTCAACTCGGCGAGGGACCGACCTACGACGCCACGACCGACACGGCCTGGTGGTTCGACATCGTCGGGCGGCGCCTGTATGAGGCGCGGCTCGTTAGCGCAGAGATCACGATCCATTCTCTCGACGTGATGGGCAGCGCGCTCGGCCGGATCGACGCGCATCGCCAGCTCCTCGTCGCCGACGACGGACTCTATGTCCGAAACATCGCGGATGGCCGGATGGCGCTCTACCGTCCGCTCGAAGCCGACAATGCCGCGACGCGCTCGAACGATGCCCGGGTTCATCCGTCCGGCACGTTCTGGATCGGCACCATGGGCCGCAAGGCGGAGCTGGGGCTCGGCGCTATCTATGCGCTGCATCGCGGCGAGCTGACGCGGCTCTATGAGCACGTCACCATCCCGAATGCGATCTGCTTCTCGCCTGACGGGACCATCGGCTATTTCGCCGACACCGGAAAGAACGTGCTCTACCGCGTCGATCTCGACGCGGCCACCGGGCTGCCGCGTGGCGCGCCTGCCGCGCTGGTCACCCGACGGAGCGGCGGCGGGATCGACGGTGCGGTGGTCGATGCCGACGGGCTGATATGGAACGCGCGCTGGGGCGGCGGCTGCATCGATGTCTATAGCCCGCAGGGCGAGCATCTGCGCTGCCTCCGCGTCCCGGCGCGGCAATCGAGTTGTCCTGCCTTCATAGGGCGCGATTTCTCGCGTCTGCTTGTCACCTCGGCCTGGCAGGGGATGGCCGAGGATGCGAAGCGCGCCGACGCCGATCACGGCCGGACTTTCGTGCTCGATATCGCCGCGCGCGGCCGCGCAGAACCCGACGTGAAACTGGCAACCGCTTGACGGAGGACGACAAGGCGCGGCCACCAAGCGCGCGAGATGACCTGAGTTCAAGAACCGCCTTGAGCGGGCCGGCGATCCAAAATCAGAGATCCTCGATGAGGAAGGGAGAGAAGCATGACTAGTCTGAAGACGACATTGTCGGCCCTGGCGCTGGCAACAGCGATGGCCGCCACGGCGGTCACAGGGGCGTTCGCCCAGGGCAAGGGGACCGTCGGCATCGCGATGCCGACCAAATCCTCGGCGCGCTGGATCGACGACGGCAACAACATCGTCAAGACGCTGAAGGAGCGCGGCTACGGCACCGACCTGCAATATGCCGAGGACGATATTCCAAACCAGCTCTCGCAGGTCGAGAACATGGTGACCAAGGGCGCCAAGGTGCTGGTGATCGCGGCGATCGATGGCACCACGTTGTCCGACGTGCTGAAGCAGGCCAAAGCCAAGGGGATCATCGTTATCGCTTATGACCGTCTGATCCGCGACACGCCCAACGTCGACTACTACGCCACCTTCGACAATTTCCAGGTCGGTGTGCTGCAGGCGCAATCGATCGAGAACGCGCTGGGTCTGAAGGATGGCAAGGGGCCCTTCAACATCGAACTGTTCGGCGGCTCGCCTGACGACAACAATGCCTACTTCTTCTACAACGGCGCGATGTCGGTGCTGCAGCCCTATATCGACAAGGGCAAGCTGGTGGTAGGCAGCGGCCAGACGGGCATGGACAAGGTCTCGACCTTGCGCTGGGACGGCGCCACCGCGCAGGCCCGCATGGACAACCTCCTGAGCGCATTCTACGGCCGCAAGCGGGTCGACGCGGTGCTCTCGCCCTATGACGGTCTCTCGATCGGCATCCTCTCGTCGCTGAAGGGCGTCGGCTACGGCAGCGGCAACATGGCGATGCCTGTTGTCAGCGGCCAGGATGCCGAAGTGCCCTCGATCAAGTCGATGCTGCGCGGCGAGCAGTATTCGACCATCTTCAAGGACACCCGCGATCTCGCCCGCGTCACCGCCGACATGGTGGACGCTGCTCTCAGCGGCAAGGAGGTCACCGTCAACGACACCAAGACCTACAACAACGGCGTCAAGGTGGTACCGTCCTATCTCCTGAAGCCGGTCGTGGTCGACAAGGGCAATTGGGAAAAGGTGCTGGTCGAAGGCGGCTACTACAAGAAGTCGCAGATCGAGTGAATGGTGGCGGCGGCGCCGGCGATCACCGGCGCCGCCACCTGCCTGTCCGCGCGGACGGCAAACAGACAAGGACGTGATGGCGCGATGACTGCAATTCTGGAAATGCGCGGCGTGAGCAAGAGCTTTGCCGGCGTGCAGGCGCTGCGCGACGTCAACTTCACGGTGGAGGCGGGGCAGATCCATGCGCTGGTCGGCGAAAACGGCGCCGGCAAGTCGACCCTGATGAAGGTGCTCAGCGGCGTCTACCCCTACGGTGACTATGAAGGCAGCATCATCTTCGACGGCGAGGAGCGACGCTTCCGCGACATCAATGATTCCGAGGCGCTCGGCATCATCATCATTCACCAGGAACTGGCGCTGATTCCGCTGATGTCGATCGCGGAGAACATCTTCCTGTCGCATCCGCCTTCGCGTTTCGGCGTGATCGACCGCGACACGGTCTATCGCCGCGCCCAGGAATTGCTTGATCAGGTCGGTCTCACAGAGACGCCGGATACGCTGGTGACCGACCTGGGCGTCGGCAAGCAGCAATTGGTAGAAATCGCAAAAGCCCTGTCCAAGCAGGTGCGGCTGTTGATCCTCGATGAGCCGACCGCCAGCCTGAACGAGAACGACAGCGCCGCACTATTGGATCGGCTGCTGGCGTTCCGCGCCCAGGGCATTGCCTCGATCCTGATCTCGCACAAGCTGTCGGAGGTTGCCCGCGTCGCCGACCGGATCACGGTGCTGCGCGACGGCCGCACGGTCGACAGCATCGATTGCCGGGCCGAGACGGTGGAAGAGGACCGCATCATCCGCAGCATGGTCGATCGCGACCTGGCCCACCGCTTCCCCGAGCGAACCCCCGCCATCGGCGAGCCGGTGTTCACCGTCAAGGACTGGACGGTGCATCACCCGCAGCACCGGGAACGTCAGGTGATCAAGGGCGTAAACTTCGAGGTCCGGCGCGGCGAGGTGGTCGGCATTGCCGGGCTGATGGGCGCCGGCCGCACCGAATTCGCGATGAGCCTGTTCGGCCACGCCTGGGGCGAGCGGATCAGCGGCCGTGTCTGGCTCGATGGCAAGGAAGTGAACCTGACCAGCGTGGCGGCGGCGATCGATGCCGGTCTTGCCTACGTCACCGAGGATCGCAAGCAGCTAGGCCTGATCCTGGACAGCGACGTGCGCAAGAACATCACGCTGGCCAGCCTCGGCCGCGTGGCGCGGCAGGGCGTCATCGACGACATTTCCGAACTGCGCGTTGCCAGCGACTACCGTAACCGGATGCGGATTCGCTGCTCCGACGTCTATCAGGAGACCGGCCAACTCTCCGGCGGCAACCAGCAGAAAGTGGTGCTGTCGAAATGGCTGATGACCGATCCGAAGGTATTGATCCTCGACGAGCCGACCCGCGGCATTGACGTCGGGGCAAAGTACGAAATCTATTGTATCATCAATGAGCTTGCCGAGGCGGGCAGGGGGGTGGTGATGATCTCGTCGGAAATGCCGGAACTGCTCGGCGTCTGCGACCGCATCTGCGTGATGAATGACGGCGCCTTTGTCGGCGAATTCGCCGCCGCCGATGCCACGCAGGAAAAGATCATGCGCGCCATCATGCGCAACAAGCGTGCGGCCGGGCAGGAACGCGAGAGAGAATTGCAACCATGACCGACAAGACGGTAACGCTTCCAAAACTTTCGCACGCCGGCTTCATCAAGAACAATCTGCGCAATTACGGCATGCTGCTGTCGCTGTTTGCGATCATGCTGTTCTTCCAGATCATGACCGACGGCACGCTGCTGCAGCCGTTGAACCTGACCAACCTGGTGCTGCAGAACAGCTACATCGTGATCATGGCGCTCGGCATGCTCCTGATCATCGTGACCGGCCATATCGACCTGTCGGTCGGCTCGGTCGCAGGCTTTGTCGGCGCGGTCGCGGCCGTATTGATGGTGCGCTACCATGTTGCCTATCCGATCGCCTTCATCGTCTGCCTGCTGGTCGGAGCGTTGATCGGTGCGGCGCAGGGCTACTGGGTCGCTTATTTCAAGATCCCGTCCTTCATCGTGACGCTGGCGGGCATGCTGGTGTTCAAGGGGCTGGCGCTCGCGATTCTGGCGGGCCAGTCGGTCGGGCCGTTTCCGCCGACCTTCCAGAAATTGTCTTCGGGCTTCATTCCCGAACTGTTTCCGGGCGCCGGCACGCTCTATCCGACCTCGCTGCTGATCGGCGCCGTCCTGGCGGTGGCGCTGGTCTATACCAGTGCCAAGGGACGGGCGCGGCAGGCCTCGCACGGCATCGAGGTCGAGCCCTTTGCGCTCTTCGTCGCCAAGAGCGCGGTGCTGTTCGCCGTGATCGTGTCCTTTGCCGGGCTGATCGCCTCGCATCGCGGCCTGCCCAATGTGCTCGTCATCATGACGGTGCTGATCGCGCTCTATGGCTTCGTCACTACCCGCACCGTGATCGGCCGCCATATCTACGCCATCGGCGGCAACGCACGCGCGGCGAGCCTGTCCGGCATCAAGACCGAACGGTTGACGTTCCTGACCTTCGTCAACATGGGCGTGCTGGCGGCGCTGGCCGGGCTCGTGTTCGCCGCGCGGCTCAATACCGCGACGCCGAAGGCCGGCGCCGGCTTCGAACTCGACGTCATCGCCGCCTGCTTCATCGGCGGCGCGTCCGCCTATGGCGGCGTCGGCAAGGTCGGCGGCGCCGTGATCGGCGCCATGATCATGGGCGTCATGAACAACGGCATGTCGATTCTCGGCATCGGCATCGACTATCAGCAGGTGATCAAGGGCCTGGTGCTGCTCGGTGCGGTCTGCCTCGACGTCTATAATCAGCGGCGGTAAGGCGGCTGCGGTTCAGCTCGACGGAGAATGCAGGCAGTCGCCTGGCCGCGGCTTGCTGCCGCGCTTGTCGGTGGGCACGTTGCAATTGTCGATTCGCTGTTCGTCCATCCATTTCCTGCCCATCCGTTCCTTTCCGGTCAGTGTGGACCCTGTGGCAGTGGGCGCAGCCATGCTCGGCGCGGTTTGGTCAGGCTTTCTGTCCTGCGCAAAGGCTGAAGACGCGATGCACAGCGCTAGAAAGCTGATCAACCTCAGGTAAATTGGTTTCATCGCGGACCTCGCGAACAATCCTCGCGCGACAGATTTAACCTTTCGAGATTCGCGCTGCCACCCGGAATCTGATAGCAATGGGCTGGCACGGGATTGGAGACGCGAAGCGCCGAAGCAGTGCCGCATGGTGGATCGATATCGTCTGCGTCGATCCGTCGCTTTGTTCATTTTGCCCACGAGCGAAGTTGCCTTGTCCAAGAGGGAACTGTCCGGCGTCAAGCGCGTGCAGAATCGGCTCGCAACAATGTTCCGAGCTTGCGCTATGCCCGAGGCCAACCTAGTTTCGATGCTGGCACGAGCATCGTGCCAGCACACTGCTTGGGAGAAGCTTCATGAGTTGGAAAACTCCGAAGATTGTGGAAGTGCCGGTGGGCATGGAAATCAACATGTACGCCTGCGCGGCGCGTAAATAACGCGTCGAAACGGTCTTGTCCGGCTCCGGCAACGGCCTGTTGCCGCGGGCCGGACAAACTGCATCTCCTTCAAAAGTCTCCACTGTTTGCTGCGTACACGGAGCAGGCCCCGCCGGATCGGCCTGAATTTCACCCGTTTGCATGGCTCGTCGATGGCCCCTGCAACATGCTAGGGTGTGTTGTCGGCTGACTTACCTTTATCCCCAGGACCCGCTGAATACGAATGGCGACGCGCGCAAAGACCTTCCAGATGGCGGTTGTGTCTCTTGTCACGCTGCTGCCGGCATGTGCCGGCGCCGATGGTTTCGACACCGAGCATATCTTCGGCTTCATGATCGGCGCCGATGTTGGCTCGCTCGGTGAGCGGGAGTTTCAAACCGACACGACCGGGCGCTTCGGCAGGAACGGTGGCACGTATCGGGCGATCGGTCAGGAGTTCGAGCTGGAATTCGTGCCGGTTCAGAATTTTCGAATTGAGCTGGGCACCACGTTCGCGTCGCATCTGATCAGCGGCGTACCGGGTCTCGACGATCAGCGCCGTTTGTCATGGCAGGGAGCCTCGGTCGATTTTCGCTACCGCTTTCTCGACCGGGAAAACGCGCCGTTCGGGTTGACCTTCGCGACGGAATTACACGGGCACCGCGTCGACGAGACCACGGCCGAGGCTGTCAGGAGTTTCGGGACTGAATTCAGGCTGGCGTTCGACCGGGAATTGGTGCCGGACCGGATCATCGCGGCATTCAACCTGCTTTACGAGCCGGAGTGGACCCGCGTTGTCAGCAGTGGCGTGACGGAGAAGGATGCCACCGCGGGCGCTGCACTTGGCGTGCTGGCGCAGGTGCGGCCGGGCTTCCTCCTGGGCGGAGAGGCGCGGTACCTGCGGAAGTACGAAGGGATCGGCCTCGAGGAGCTGTCGGGGCAGGCGCTCTTCGTTGGCCCGACGGCGTATTTTCAGCTATCAAAACGCTCGCGCCTCACCGCCAGCTATTCTATTCAGGCGTGGGGACGCCCGGCGGGGACGACCGCCGGGCTCGATCTGGTCAATTTCGACCGCCACCAGGCCCGGCTGATATTTGGCGTGAATTTTTAAGGCGGGCCTGGGCGGCGCAGAGGTTCAGCGGCTCACGGCGTAGTGAAACTTGAATTCGCCGGCGTTCGTATCTTCCCGTGTTATCCTTCGGGAACAATTCAAGGGATATATCAGCATGAATGCGATAGATCTGGTTGTGACCGTCTGTGCGGTGCTCTCGCCGACCACGTGCGAGGAAACCCATCTGGTCTTTTCTTCGAGCGTTTCGCTGCGCCAGTGCGCCATGGCCGCGCCGCCCTACATTGCGCAATGGGTCGGCGAGCACCCAAAATGGACCGCGGTCAAGTGGCGCTGCGAATACCCGCGCAACAACCAGAAGGCCTCCAGTGAGCCGATGTGGTCGGCGATCTGAGTGCGGCTATTTGTTGCATTCCTTCAGGTCCTTGTCGGCGATCGAAAACACCGCGTCAGCCTTGATCTCGACGTCGCGAACCAAGCAGCGCTTCCCGCCGGCATAGCCCACCCTGGCATCGTAGCGTCCCGGCTCGACGCCGGTGATGCGCAGGCGTTCGTCGTGGTCGACTTCCTTGTCCTTGTCGTTCAGGGTCTGGTTAGGGCCCCAATCGTTCCTGCCGGCCGGGGAGAGCTGGAATTCCGAGATCGTCGCCGTGGTCAGGTTCCAGAGGCGGACGCCTTTGCCCTTTCCCTGCGCGGCCAGTTCACTGGCGCCCGCCGACAACAATATCACCAAAGCCAGAATCGATCGCATCGGGCCGTCCTTTCATCAGGGGTCACGTAGAGCCGTCATTGCGTTACCAGACGGTCTCGATTTCTTGCCTTGTCGAAATTCTTGGCTTTGTCGAGTCCGATCGGCGCGATCAGCCTTGCCGAGGCGAGATCGGCGCCGTCGAAATCCGTATCGATGACGGTGACGCCGGTGAGATCGGCGCCGCCGAGTTGGGCGCCCTTGAGCGAAGCACCGGTGAGGTCGCCGCCTTTCAGCACGGCAAACTCGAGATCGACGCGCGACAGGTCGGCGTTGCGCGCTCGTAACCGCTCGAGATTGGCCGACCGCAGCACGGCGCGCATCAGGCCCATCGACTGGTTGCGCATGTCGGCGCCCAGATTGGCACCGGCGATCGATGCGTCGACCAGGCTGGCGCCGGTGAGATCGGCGGCAACGCGTGCTCCTGACAGGTCGGCGCGGTCGAGGCGGGCGCGCAGCATTTGCGTGGCAAACAGGTTTGCGCCCTTCAGGCTTGCGCCGGTGAGGTCGGCGTCGAGCAGCCATGCCTGATCGAGGATGGCGCGATCAAGCCTGGCGCCGACGAGCTTCGTCTTGTTGAGCTTGGCGGCGCGGAAAATCGCGTTCGACAGATCCAGCGCCGAGAGATCGAGGCCGGACAACCGCTTGCCGGTGAAATCGGCGGGGGCAGTGGCGGTTGCGGTGCGCAATGCGACCTCGACCTCGCCGCGCGTCATTTCGGCCGAGACCATGTCCGGCGAGGAGAGGTCAACGTGGCGCATCATGTCCTGCGCCGCCGCTGTGGCGGCCGCAAGCGCAAGACCGAGTGCTGCTGTGACGACCGAACGCTTCATCGTCAATCCCCACCGATGGCGCATCCTAGCACCAGCCTCTCGCACTGCCTATGAGGCGTCCTGCCTGGCGGGATCGCCATTGATCCGTCGCATGATGTCCGCCTTGATTGCGGCGACCTCGGCATCTCCGCGTTCGCGTCGCGGCGTGCGGATGGGCACCTCGCCGAGCAGCTTCGCCGGCCGCGGCGACAGCAGGAACAAGCGATCGCCGAGACGGACCGCATCGTCCACGTCGTGGGTAACCAGCAGGGTGATCATGGAGCGGCCATCCACCAGGATGGCAATCTGGTCGCGCAGGCGGGCGGCGAGGGCGGCATCGAGCGAGGCGAACGGTTCGTCGAGAACGAGCAATTCCGGCTCGACGGCAAAGGCGCGGGCGAGCGCAACGCGCCGGGCGAGGCCGAGCGACAGCTCGCCGGGAAAGTGGTTGCGGTGTGCCTTCAGTTCCAGAATCTCGAAGAGTGCCGAGAGCCTCGCTTCATCGGCCAGAGGCGCGGCAATCCGCACATTGTCCTCGACCGACCGCCAGGGCAGCAGTCGCGGCTCCTGGAATACGAAGCCGATCCGCGCTCCGGCGGGACGCGAGACGCGTCCCAGAAAGTCAGGGTCGAGGCCGGCGAGAATCCGCAGCATCGTGCTCTTGCCGCAGCCGGATGGGCCGACCAGCACGCCAACCTCTCCGGCATCAAGCGCAAACGCCACGCCCGCGATCACGTCGTGCCGCTCGCCCGCCGCGTTCTCGAACGTCTTGCCGGTGATATCGACTTCAAGCCGCACGGGGCCGCCACCGGGATACCCGGGCCTCGAATGGCTGCACCAGCAGGGTTTCGATCAGAAGCACAATTGCCGCGAAACTCAGCGCGTAGGCCAGCAGGCGCGGAATGTCGAATAGCTGGAATGCCACGCCGATCTCGAAGCCGACACCGTTCGGACGTCCGAGCAATTCCGCGACAAGAACGATCTTCCAGACCAGCGAGAGTCCGGAGCGCGCGGCGGCGGCGACATAGGGCGACAGTTGCGGCAACACAACGTGCCGGAATTTGCTCCAGCGCGGCAACGCAAACACGGTCGCCATCTCGTCGAGCGATGCGTCGAGGGCGCGCGTTCCTTCCCGCAGCGTCACGACAGCGTTGGGAAGCTTGTTGATGGCGATCGCCGCGATGGCGGCGACTTCGGTCAATCCGGCCCAGATGTAGGCGAGAACGATGACCACGAGCGCCGGCAGATTGAGCAGCAGGATCAGCCAGGGGTCGCCGAGGCGATCGGCAAGCCGTACCCGGCCCATCGCGTATCCAATGGCGGTGCCCAGCGCCATCGCCAGCGTGAAGGCGAGGGCAACGCGCGCCAATGTCGCGCCGAGATGAAGGAACAGGTCGCCCGATCTGGCTTCAGCGATCATGACCCGAAGCACGGCCGGGGGAGGTGGCAGTTTCGCATCGCCGGCAAAGAGGGCTGCGATCCACCAGATCGCGATCAGCACGGCGAATGACAGGAGGCGCGGCACCTCAGCCTCCCGGTATCGCGTGATAGAAGGTGCCGGAAGCGAGTTCGGGCGCGGGCCCTACCAGTTCGGCGCCGCCGATCCGGGCCAGCACGCGGTAGAGAATGCGCGCGTCGGCTTCCTCATCGGCGACCGGGCGGCGCGGAATTCCCTCCCGATAGCGATCGCGATAGGCGCGTAACGTCGCGGCGTCGGCGGCGCCGGTCAATGGTGCGATCTTCTCCCACTCGGCGTCGGAGGTCGACAGGATCTCCTTTGCCTTGCGCGTCATGGCCATGAAGCGGGCGACCTTGTCCTGGTTTGTGTTCGCCCATTTTTCGTCGAAGACATAGCCGAGCATCGCGGTACGGCCCTTGGCGCCGAATTTCGGCAGCAGGTCCTCGATGCCTGCGATGCGGCGGAAGCCTTTCGCCTCCAGGCCGGCGCAGAAATTCCAGTAGTTCACGGTCGCATCCATTTCGCCGCTGAGCATCTTCGCGGCCAGTAGCGGCGGTGCACCGTAGGCGATCGTCGCGTCCGATTTCAGGTCGATGCCATCCTGCTTCAGCCAAGCCAGCAGAAGCAGCCAGTTCTTGTCGATCGGGCCGCCCGCGACGGCGAGCTTGCGACCCCTGAGATCGGCCAGCGTCCGGACCGGCGAGGACGAAGGCACCATCACGGCGCCGAGCGCGCTCGAGTAGGGATAGAATGTCAGCCTGGCGCCAAGGCTGCGTTCGCGCGAGACCCACAGCCAGTCGGTGACGATCATGTCGGCACTGCCGGCGCGAAGCGCGATCTTGCCCGCCTCGGGGCTGGCGAGTTCGACAACCTCGACCGTAAGGTTGGCCTCCCGGTCAAGGCCGTGCGCGCGGATAACAGCCAGTTCCCAGGCGAACGTTCCGGTCTTCTGCACCGCAACGCGCAACGCCTCCGCGCTGCAGCACGTGCCGAGCGCAACCGAAACGGCGATAGCAAGCAGCATGCGAGCAAAATGCGTCATGGTACCCTGGAGCGTTCCCCGTCGATCTGCTTTTCAACGGACCAGTCATAGCATAGCTTGCGCGGTTAGCAGCCGGAGGAAGATGATGACGCTTGTCGGGTCGGTACGACGTATTGTCGCCGCATTGACGGTATTGCCGGCGATGGCGGTGACCGTCCACGCTTCCGACTTCAATGATTATCCGACCTCGGCGCGTGTCGAATATGTGTTCGGCTGTCTGAAGGCGAACGGCGAGACCCGGCAGGCGATCGAGCAATGCTCCTGTTCGATCGACGTCGTGGCGTCGCTGCTGCCGTATGACCGCTATATCACGGCAGAAACCGTGCTCAGCATGGCGCAGGTCCGGGGTGACATGGGTAGCCCGTTCCGCACGTCGGAGCAGGCGACCGGTGCAATCAACGACCTCAGGCGGGCGCAGGCGGAAGCTGAAGTGCGCTGCTTCTGAACGGCAGCTGCCGCCGCATCACATTCCCGAACCTTCGATGTTCCAGTCGCGCTGGAAGACATGTCCCTCGGTGTCCCTGGCCTCGGCGCGGAAACGCTTCGCGCCGTTCGACACGTAGGTGAATCGGATATTGGGATCTTCCGAGATCGAGATGCCGCCTTCCATCGACAGGACGAGGCTGTCGTCCTGCCAGAGCCGCAGTTCATTGACGAAGAACGCCGGGACATAAAGCTGCGTGACCTGGTCCATCTGCAGGCCGGAATTGTTGGGGTGGCCGACCATGATCTGGGCCTCGCGCACGCCGCTGGCGGGGCCTTCGCCGGCGCTTGCGAACTGCCGGTAGCGCATCTGGCCGATCCTGGCCTTGGCCTCGTCGACGTTCTTGGCGGCCGGCGCCGAACAGCCGCCCGACGCCTTCACATAGGTTTTCGCCATGTAGAGCTTGCCGTCGCTGAGTTCGGCCACCGCATGCACGTCGGTATAGTTGTTGACGCGGACCCGGGTGGAGATCTCGGACACTTTGGCGTCCGGCCCGATCTGGAATTTGGCGGCCATCGGGGCGGGGTTCTGGTCGATCACGAGCGTAATGCTGCGCACCTGCCGGCTGTCGCCCGGCGACAGCCTGGTGCGCAAGGTCACCGGCACGATGGCGGCATCCTCGGCACGCGCGGGCATCTCGATGCCGATCACGTCGCTGCCGTCATTCATCTGGCGGTTGTTGAAGATGTCCTGGACCAGCCCGGGCCAGGGGTCATTGGTCTCTGCCGCAGTCGCAAGCATTGGCGGCGTGCCGAGCAGCAGAATGCTGGCGACGCCGAACGAACGGAAGAGGTATCGAAGCATGGTCGCGACCTTCATGGAGACCGAAGCAACGAACGCAGTATAGGGTAAGGTATCCGCTATTCCCATTCAATTTCCGAGAAGGCCGCGGTGGCGTTGCGGGCGTTGAAATCGTCGAACAACTCCCAGCGTGATCGCTCGGAGGCTGCGGCCTTTCCCGACGCCGCCGCAATCGGTTCGCCGCGGGCGACGAGCCCGCGCACGTCTGAAACCAGCGTTTCAAGATAGCGGCGCTCGTCGGCAAGGGCGGCCGGCCATTCGCTCACGGGGCCGTGACCGGGAACCACGCGCCGGGCGGGCAGGGCGGCGAGTTCGCCGAGGACACCGAGCCAGCCGCGGATACTGCCGTCCAGCACCGGCGTGTGCGTCAGAAACACCAGATCGCCCGCAAACAGGGTTTTGGACTTCTCATCGAACACGGTGAGATCGCAATCGCTATGCGCGGCGGGCCACGCCCGCACGGTAATGCTTCTTGCGCCGAGATCGAGATTGAGCGTGCCGCTGGTCAGCAGCGTTGGCGGCACGATGCTGACTTCGTCGATCAGCTCGTCGCCCATCGTTCGCCGGAACGCGTCGAGATAGAATTTCCCGCGCGAGGCCAGCATGCGCGGGAGATTGGCGTGGCCGACGAAGGTGGTTCCGTCCTGCGCAAAGGCGCCATTGCCGAAAACGTGATCTGGATGGCCGTGCGTGTTGATGACGTAGCGAATGGGCTTGTCGGTCTTGGCGCGAATGGCTGCCATCAATTGCCGTCCCTCGCGGAGACTGCCGCCCGTGTCGATCACGGCGACCGCGTCGTCGCCGATGATGAAACCGACATTGGCGATGGCGCCGGCGTTCTCGCGCGTCATCTGCGCGGTCTGGCCCTCATGCACGAACACGCCATCGGCAATGGAGGCGATGGGCAGCGTCCCCTGCTGCGCGAACGAGGCTGTTACTGTCGCGATCGTCGCGAGCGCGGCCAGGATCAATGTGGGGTGAGCCATATTTCGGCCTTGGTCTCCTCACGAAGCGTTGCAGCGGTTCGTCATTGGATCGCAGGCTGCGTTGCGTCGCAACACGGCGGTCAGTTCGCCGGGATTATTCCTGTTGCGCGCCCCAATTGACAAGCATAGCATTTTACTCGTCCGCGGCTCCAACGGAACTTGCTTCGTCGAGGTCGCGGAATTCTTTTGCGAATTGGCAACAACAGCGAGCCGCAAGCGATGCAGCTTTCGATGACATATGCCGGACAGAAGTACTGGCTGGCGATCTCCACCTTGGCGATGCTCGCGACGTTCTTTGGCCACGACACTGCGCGCGCGCAGATCAAGGAAGGTGGCGATCTGTCGATCGAACTCGTCGATCCCAAGGTGCTGCGTGTCTGCGCCGACCCGCATAATTTGCCGTTCTCCAACGAGAAGGGCGAGGGCATCGAGAACAAGATCGCCGAACTGTTCGCGGAGAAACTGGGCAAGAAGCTGGATTACACGTTCTTCCCGCAGGCGACGGGCTTCGTCCGGATGACGCTTGGCTCCCATCGTTGCGACGTGATCATGGGCTTTCCGCAAGGTGACGATTTGGTACAGGGCACCAATCCCTATTACCGGACTTCCTATGCGCTGGTGGCCAAGCAGGGCAGTGGCCTCGAGGACGTCACGACGCTGGAGGACGAGCGCCTGAAAGGCAAGCATATCGGCATCGTGGCCGGCACGCCGCCGGCCACGAACATGGCAATCAACGGCCTGATGGTGAATGCCAAGCCTTATCCCCTGATGGTCGACACCCGGCTGGATTCGTCGGCGGAGGCGATGATCGGCGACCTGATGTCGGGGCAGATCGAGGCCGCCATTCTCTGGGGACCGATGGCAGGCTTCTATGCGAAGAAGGCGAATCCGCCGCTCCATGTCACGCCGCTGGTGCAGGAGAAGAGCGGCCCGCGACTGGCGTTTCGGATCGGCATGGGGGTGCGTGGCGCGGACCAGAACTGGAAGCGGCAGCTCAACCGCCTGATTCAGGAGAACCAGCCTGCGATCAACAAGATACTAGTGGACTACGGCGTCCCCTTGCTGGACGAGAACGACCGCCTGATCGGCGCGGCGACGGCAACGAAGGTGCAATGAGAGCGGCGCTTGCGGGCCTGATCCTTGCGGCGTTTGCCTTCGTCTTCCCGGCCGTTGCGCAGGGAAAACCACCCGAACCGGATGGATATCGTACGGAAGACTACCGCGCACCAGTGCCTGCGACGCTTGCCGGTGTGCGCGTGCTGACGACGGCGGAGGCCGCGGCGGTCTGGCGAGCGAAAGCAGGCGTCTTCGTCGATGTGATGCCCCGCGCGCCGAAACCGTCAAATCTCCCCGCGGGCACCGTCTGGCGCGACAAGCCGCGGCTCAACATTCCCGGTAGCATCTGGCTGCCGGACACGGGTTACGGAAAGATTGCAGACTCTACGGAGGCTTATCTTAAACGCGGGCTCGTTCGAGCGACTGCGGGCAACAGAGCCGCGCTGGTCGTGATCTACTGCATGGCCGACTGCTGGATGTCCTGGAATGCGGCCAAGCGCATCCTGACCTACGGCTATTCCAACGTGGCGTGGTTTCCGGAGGGGACCGACGGCTGGGAGCATGCCGGCCTCGATCTCACGGAGGCGCAACCCGAACCGCGGCCGGTCGAGGAGACGGCCTCGCCGCGTTAGGCTCTATTCGATCTCCTGCTGAATGGTTCGCCCGAGGGCGAACAGCCGCTGGTCGATCGCCGTCGGCACCTCGCAGACGAACTTGATGACGCGCTGCCGGTCTTCGAAAATGCGCGTCTGCCAGACCAGCTGGTTGCTGAGCTCGTCAACCTTCGCCTGGTCCGGGTTTGCTTCGCCCTGCAACGCCTGCAGCGCACGCGTGTCCGAGCGGACCTTGTCCGCGGCCTCGCGCTGCTTGCGGGTAACGCGCTCCAGCCCGTTCATGACCTGGGAGCGCTGCGCATTGAGCGATTCGAACAGCCCGGCAAACAGCAGCTTTCCGCTGGCAGGTTTGTCGGCGGCACGGCTCAGATATTCCGTGATCGCCTTCTGTGCCTCGTCGAGCGGCGTGCGCCTTGCCGCGAGTTTCGTGACCAATGGGCTGACGTCCGGATTGTCCTTCCACTTGCCGGTGACGTCGTCGAGCGGCGGGCCTGCCCACACCGCGGCGAGCGAAATCTCCGGCACCTTGGCCTGGGTACAGGGCCAGTCCGGATAGCGCGGATCGGCGGCGTGGGCGAAGGTGATCGTCGCCACGGTGAAAGAGATGGCGGTCGCGATCCGATATCTCATGTCTCGCCTCCGGCCGGCCCGCGGCGGATCAGGCCGCGCGATGGATCGTATGCGAGGATCGCGCCGACCATGAACGCAATCGTGCAGCCGCCGACCACGGCAAGCGCAATCCAGTTGACCTGTCCGTACAGCGCGAAGCGTATCAGTTCGACGGCGTGCGTGAACGGGTTGAACTGGCAGACATAGTAGAGCATCGGGCTGCTCTCCAGGATGCGCCACAGCGGATAGAGCGCCGACGAGGCAAAGAACATCGGGAAGATCACAAAGTTCATCACGCCCGCGAAATTCTCCAGCTGCTTGATGCCGGACGAGATCAGCATCCCCAGCGCGCCGAGCATCAGGCCCGACAGCACCAGTGCCGGCAGCACCGTGAGATAGCCTGACGGCGGCGGCGCGATATCCCAGAACCAGGCGACCAGCAGGAAGGCGTAGACCTGCATCAGCGAGACCGCGGTTCCCGCCAGCAGCTTGCAGGACAGCAGGAACCATCGCGGCAGCGGGCTTACCAGCAGCGTCCGCATGTTGCCCATCTCGCGATCGTAGACCATCGAGAGCGAGGACTGCATGCCGTTGAAGAGCTGGATCATCGCCATCAGGCCGGGCGCGATATAGACCTCGTACAGAATGTAGGTCTCATAGGGCGGGATGATGGACAGGCCGAGCACCTGGCGGAAGCCGGCGGCGAAGATGAACAGCCACACCAGTGGTCGCACCAGCGCCGAGATGAACCGCTCGCGCTGGTGCAGGAAGCGAAGCGCCTCGCGCCACACGATGCCGTTCAGGCAGATGAGATACTCGCCGAGAGAAAACCCTGTTCTGACCGGCCTGATGGTTACCGAGGTCATGATTGTTGACCTCCGCCCGGCACGGCCGAACCGGTCAGCCGCATGAACGCCGTGTTGATATCGCTGCCGCCGGCATCGGCGATCACCCGCGCAACCTTTCCCTTCGCCAAGACGCGGCCCTGGTGCAGCACGACGAGATCGTCGTTCGCGCCGATCTCGTCGAACAGGTGCGTCGCCCAGAGCACGCCGATCCCCTGTTCGGCGACGAGTCGGCGCACGTGCTCGAGGATGTCGGCGCGTGCCTTGACGTCGAGACCGACGGTTGCCTCGTCGAGCAGCAGCAGGCGAGGGCGGTGCAGCAGTGCACGCGCGATTTCCAGTCGCCGCATCTGGCCGCCGGAGAGGTCGCGCACCTTGCTGCCGGAACGATCGGCGAGCCCGATGCGCGCCAGAACCTCCTGGCTGCGCGCGCGGGCGTCGCGCCGGCCGATGCCGTGCAGGGCAGCGTGATAGAGCAAATTCTGCGTCACCGAGAGATCGAGGTCGAGCGTGCGGGGCTGGAACACCACCCCGAGCAGCCGCAAAGCTTCCCCGGGAGTTCGCGCGATGTCATGACCGAAAATCCCGATACGTCCATGCTGGATTCCGAACAGCCGGGTGATCAGCGAGAACAAGGTGCTCTTGCCGGCGCCGTTCAGGCCAAGCAGCGCGGTGAAGCTTGCCGGCTCGACAGAAAAGCCGATGTCGACCAGCGCGCGCCGCGCGCCGTAGGAGTGGCTGACGCTGTCGATCGACAATGCAGGCATTGCCGCGGCCTCGGACCGCGAGCCAATCTCACCGGCAGAAATTGCGTCAGTGGCCGTCATGGCTGTGCAATCGTGATACCCCAGGGCAGTTCGCCGACCTGGATCGTCTTGATGACCTTTTGCGCGGCGACATCGATCACCGAGACGTCGTTCGACACGCCGTTGGTCACCATCAGATATTTCTCGTCCGGGGTGAACGCCATGTGCCAGACCCGCTGGCCCACCAGGAGATATTTGATGACCTTGTGGGTGGTGGCGTCCACGACCGCGACGCGGTTGGCCGGGCCCAGCGCGACAAAGGCGGTCTTGCCGTCCTTAGTCATGCCGATGCCGACCGGCTGGATCGCTTCGCTTCGCAGGCCGGGAATCTCGAACGTGATCTTCTTCGTCACCTCGCGCTTGGCCGGATCGATCACCGAGATGGTGCCGCCGATCTCCGAGGATATCCACACCTCGGAATTGTCCCGCTTGAACTCGGCAAAGCGCGGGCGCGGATCGACCAGGACGTTGGCGACGATCTGGCGCGTCTTGGTGTCGATGAAGTGCGCCATGTTTGTCGTCTCGGACGTGTTGATCAGGAATTTCCCGTCCGGGCTGAGGGCCATTCCCTCCGGCTCGACGCCGACCTGAATCTCGCCGAGACGGGCGCGCTTGTCGACGTCGATGATGGTCACCGTGTTGTCGTTCTCGTTAGCGACGTAAAGGATCTTGCCTTCGGCATCGAGCGCAAACAGTTCGGGGTCCGGGCCGGAGGGCAGGGTATCGACGACCTCCTGCTTGGCGACGTCGATGACCTGGATGCTGTCGTCGTCGCCGACCGCGACGAAGACGAACTTGCCGTCCCGCGTGAACTCGATGCCACGCGGCCGCTGGCCGACCTTGATGGTCTTGGTGACGGTCCAGCTATTGGTATCGATCACGGATACCGTGTTGCTCTTCTCGTTCGAGACATAGGCGATGAAGGCCGAAGCGGAGGTCGTCGCCGCAAGAAAGGCCGCTCCAGCGAGAACCAGGCAACGTCGCCACATACGAGAATCTCCTCAACGCAACTTGCATTTGGTTTCAGGACGATCGACACCAAGCGTATCGAGTTCCGATACCTGATGCAAAAACCCCTCCTGCGGCGAAACCGACACTACCATGCGTCCATCGACCAGCAGGATCGGCTGCCGAAGCTGCAGATTCCAGTCCCGCAGTGTCAGCCGCCGGCCCTTGAATGCCGCAATCGAAAAGTCCGGTCCCTTCAGGAAATCGGCGATGGCCTTGGGATCGCCGGATTTGGTCCGCGAGGCCGCTTCGCCGATCATGCGCGTGGCCGTCCAGGCCTGCATGTCCAGCGCGGTCATCTGCCGCGAGTTCAACTTCATAAACCGGTTCTGGATCTGGACAGCGCCCCACTGATCCTGCGCCGCATGCCAGCTGGTCGGAACCAGGCCCGCCGAGCCCGCCACCGGGCGCGGGTCCCAGGTGCGGTAGGGCAGGTAGGACGCGAACACTTCGCTTTCATCGGCGGCAACCAGCACGTCATAGGCTGGCGCCTGCTGGGTGAACACCGGCATCTGCCGCTGGATCAGGGTGACGCCGCTGTCGGTGCGGCGGGCGCCGCCGCTGTCTTCGAAGATCCGCTCCTGGACGATCTTGGCGCCGAAGCGCGTCGCCGCACGGCGCAGGGCGTCGGCGAAGAGCTTGTCCTGGTCATGCGAGCCGACGACGAACAGCCAGCGTTTCCATTGCTTCCAGACCAGATATTGCGCCAGCGCATCGGCGAGCATCGAGCGGGTCGGCGCGACATGGATGACGTTGGCGCGACAATCCTGCTCGCGCAGCCGGTCGTCGGTCGCGCCCGCGTTCAACAGCAGGGTGCCGCGCTCGCGCAGCGCATCGGCGACCTTCAGGAGGTCGTCGGGCGGAAGATCGGTGATGATGAAGCCGTTCCGCTCGGCGAGCGCCGCCGCGGCCTTCGCGACGTCTTCACCCTCCTTGAGCCTGATATCCTCCAGCTTGAATTGCTGATTGAGGAACTTGCCGGTGGTGTTGTTGTCTTCGGTAGCAAGGCGTGCGCCGGCGACGCCGTCATTCTCGGCCGAAAGTTCGACCAGCGACAGTTTCGGCTTGATGCCGGCACGGCCGAGATAGCCGATGCCGATCTCGGTCGGGTCGGCCGCGCGCACAGGGGAGGCCGCAATGCTCAAGGCGATCACGGCGACCAACCATCGGATCATGGCTTCTCCCTGGCAGGCCCCCTCGGTTTTGCGGGATGGAAGACCTTGTGGCTTGAACCATGACCAAATTGTCAGGGCATGCAACTCAATTTGTTGCGGCTTGTTGCGGCGCTTCAACCCTTCAGGCGTTCGGCATGCCAGCGCAGATGGTCGGCCATGAAGGTGGAGATGAAGTAATAGCTGTGATCATAGCCGGGCTGCCGGCGCAGGGTTAGCGGGATCTTCGCCTTCTCGCACGCGGCTTGCAGCAGTTCCGGACGGAGTTGCTCGGTGAGGAACTGATCGGCATCGCCATAGTCGACCAGGAGACCGGGCAGGGTGGCGCCGTCCTCGATCAGTGCGACGGTGTCGTGCTTGCGCCAGGCTTTGCGGTCGTCGCCGAGATAGCCGCCGAGCGCCTTGATGCCCCACGGCACCTGCGAGGGTGCGACGATCGGCGCAAAGGCGCTGGCCGCGCGATAGCGGCCGGGGTTGCGGAGTGCGACGGTCAGCGCGCCATGGCCGCCCATCGAGTGGCCGAGGATCGATTGCCTGCCGGCGTCGACGGGAAAATGCTCGCCGATCAGCGTTGGCAGTTCTTCGGTGACATAGCTCCACATGCGGTAATTGCGCGCGAACGGCTCGCGTGTCGCATCGACATAGAACCCGGCGCCAAGCCCGAAATCATAGGCATTGGCGGGATCGCCGGGCACGCCTTCGCCGCGCGGGCTGGTGTCGGGCGCCACGTAGATAAGACCAAGCTCGGCGCAGGCGCTGCGGAATTCGCCCTTCTCGGTCACGTTGGCATGGGTGCAGGTCAGGCCCGAGAGATAATAGACCACCGGCAGCCTGGCGCCCGCAGGGTGCGGAGGGACAAAGACCGAGAAGGTCATGTCGGTCTTTGTCTCGCGACTGGCGTGCCGGTAGACGCCTTGAACACCGCCATGGGCCTTGTTGGTCGAAACGGTCTGGATTGTCATGTCATTGCCACTTCAGTGTCGCGCCCGTCGTTAGCCTATGCCATTTGTGATGGCCAGCCGCACCAGTTCGGCGGAAGTCCGCACACCGAGTTTCTGGCGCATGATCGAGGACGTATTGGCGACTGTCTTGTAAGAGGAATGGATCAGCCAAGCGATTTCGGACAGGCTCTTGCCGGCGCTGAGCAGCCGCAGAATCTCCATCTCGCGCGAGGTGAGCTTTGAGAGCGGGCTCTGCGCGAACGATGCACCGGCGAATGCGATGCTGCGCGCCATTGCCGACGGCAGATAGACGCCGCCGTTTCCGACCTCGCGAATGGCCTCGACGAGGTCCTGCGGATCGCCGGTCTTGGAGACGTAACCCTTGGCGCCGACTTCGATGGCGCGCTTGGCGAACACGGCATCGTCGTTCATGCTGAACATGATGATGCGCGCGGACGCATCATGCCCGAGGATGCGGCGCGCCAGTTCAAATCCCGATACGGTCGGCAGGTTGATGTCGAGAACCGAGATATCCGGGCGCTGCTCGCCGAACACGCGCTCGCCGCTTTCCGCGTCGGAGGCTTCCACGATATCGATATCGGGATCGTCCGCGAACAGGGCACGGCATCCCGAAGCAACGATGCGATGATCATCGACGATCAGAACGCGCATTGGCCGTGGTCCCCGATGGCTGCGTCAATCCATTTGCTGCACCGCATCAGATCGCCGCCGCCGCGAAGCTCATCCATCGGCGGATTGTGTAACCCACGCGATGTTGCTGTACGGTTCGATTAGATAGCGGCCTCCTTCTGTCTGTCAACGCTTCCTTCGGCGGAACCGTCGGCAGCGCACTCCGTGGACCTCAGCCATGTGGCAACGATTTTCCTTGCGCGCCCGGATCAACCTGCTGCTCGCGCTGGTCCTCGCGCTCGGTCTGGCGATCAATATCGCGCGGATTGTCATCGAGGCGGGCCCCCGTGTTCAGGCCGAAGATCAAAGCGTCACGCGGCTGGCGCGTGAATTCGTCGAGACTATTGTCGCCGGGCTGGACGAGGCGCCGGACCCGGATGCGCGGTTGACCCAGATCGTTCATGACCTCAACCGTTTGCGTCATGTGAGCATCACGCGACAGGGGCAGGCGGCTGTGGAAGCTGGAAGCAGCGAGCGCATGGCTGATGCCAACGACGCGCCTTCGCCGCCGGCATGGTTCGTGGCGCTGGTTCACCCCGAAAAAACCACCGTCACTGTGCCAATTTCGGTCAAAGGCAAAGCTGACGCGCTCCAGATCACCTCCCATCCGAACGACGAGATGACCGAGATCTGGGACGGGATCGTGACCCAGCTCCAGATCGGCACCGCGATCGCGGTGATCCTGTTTCTCATCACCAGCAGGGTCGTCGGCCGGGCGCTGGCCCCGATCAGGACGCTCTCGGATGCGATGACGAAGATCGAGGCAGGGATCTACGACACCCGCGTCAAGCCGGATGGTCCGCCGGAACTGGCTGTCATCTGCGACAAGCTGAACCATCTTGCGGCGACGCTCGGCAATGCGGTCGACGACAAGCGACGCCTCGCCGAGCGCGTCGTCTCATTGCAGGACGTCGAACGCAAGGAGATCGCCCGCGAACTGCACGACGAGTTCGGGCCGCATCTGTTTGCCTTGCGGGCCCATGCCAGCGCGCTGACGCGGACTGCGGATGCGGGCGGGCCGAATGTCGAAGCCACGCGAAGGCACGGCAGTGCCATATTGGAGCAGGTCAATGCCCTGCAGCAGACCAACCGCCGCGTCCTCGAAAAGCTGCGGCCGGTCGGGCTGATGGAGCTCGGGCTTCGCGATGCGCTCGGCGCGCTCCTGCGCATGTGGGGCGAGTCGCATCCCGAAATCGTCATCGACGCATCGATTTCGCCATCGCTCGGCGAGAGCGGAGAGACCGCCGATCTGACGATCTATCGCACCATCCAGGAAGCGCTGACCAACGTCTTTCGACATGCCGGCGCAACCAGGGTCAACGTCACCGTTCAGCCGACGGGGCCGTCCTCGGGACAGCGCGCCGGCGCACTGGTGCGCGTCAGCGACAATGGCAGCGGCTTGCGGCCGGACCACAAACTGGGGTTTGGGCTCACGGGCATGCGCGAGCGCATTCTCGCCCTGGGCGGCTCGCTCACGATTGCTTCGGGCGACGGTGGCGTAATCGTGGAAGCCGTTGTCCCGGGGGACGCGCGCGGTTGAGTTGGGAAAAATTCCCGGTCGCGTCCGGGAAAGTGTGAGCGCATGGAGCAGTACGTTTTGCGGGTAGCGCTTGATCTCGGAGCCGCATTAGGATTGCAGGCAACCGAACCGGCGGGGGACAACGGCCGGAGCGGCATGGGGATGAAGCGATGGGTACTCGGCGTCTGGTAGTTGCGTCTGTTTCAATTTGCCTTTTTCCCGGCGCTGAATGCGCCCTTGCACAAGGCGCGCCGGAGAGCGAGGTGTTGCCGGCAATCGAGGTAGTCGCCCCCCCGACGACAGCAGCCAGACCAACCACCAGGCCGGCGCGCGGCACTACTGCTCCCAGAGTCACCCGAAACGTGCGCAGGGTGTATGTCTATCCGACTGCGCCGACGCCGACGGCCAGCTCGGGAATGGATGTCAACAAGGTGCCGTCAGCCATCAATGCCGTTGGTGCCGCCCAGATCGCGCGAACCGACTCGCTCAATATCGCAGACGCGTTGCAGCAACAGGTGCCGGGTATCGTTCTCAGCGATACGACCGGAAATCCATTCATGCCTGACGTCCAGTTTCGTGGCTTCGTTGCATCGCCGGTGGCCGGCACGCCGCAAGGGCTTGCAGTCTACCAGAATGGAATGCGCATCAACGAAGCGTTCGGCGATACCGTGAACTGGGACCTGATCCCGACTGCTGCCATCAGGTCGGTCACTGTCGTGACCAATAACCCGGCATTCGGCCTCAATGCCCTTGGCGGGGCCGTCAACGTGCTGATGAAGGACGGCTTCAACTACAAAGGTGCGGAAATCAACACGATGGGCGGCTCGTTCGGCCGTATCCAGAGTTCGGCGCAGTATGGCCAGCAGTACGGCAATTGGTCGGTCTACGGCGCGCTCGAAGGCCTGCGCGACAACGGCTTTCGCAATTTCTCGCAGTCGGAGATCCGCCGCTTTTACGGAGACGTTGGCTACCGGACCGACAGCAGCGAGTTCCACCTTAACTTCGGCGTCGCCAAGAACAATTTCGGCGCGTCGGCGGCAGTTCCGGTCGAACTTCTCGATAAATATTGGGGCGCGACCTACACGACGCCGCAGAGCACCGACAACCGCGTGGCGTACGTCAATCTAACCGGAAAGGTCGAGGTGACGCCGACCTGGACGCTCGATGGCTCGGTGCGCGTGCGCAGGTTCCAGCAGAAGACGGTGGACGGAAATCCGACCGAGACCGTGCGATGCGCTGCCGACCCGGGACTGCTTTGCTTCAACGACGATGACGTGCCAGCAAACGGTCTGAACGGTGTGCAGCTCGCAAATCCGTTCCCTGACACCGCAATATTGGGACAGATCGACCGCACGACCACCCGTTCGACGACCACAGGGGCGACCCTGCAGGCGACCAATACCGACCAGCTGTTTGGTCACAACAACCAGTTCATGATCGGCACCAGTTTCGACTCCGGTGTGACCCGCTTCGGAGCCAGCGCCGAATTGGGCACGATCGGTTCAAACTACGTCGTCAGCGGCAGCGGCATATTCCTTGGCCGATCGGGTGAGCCGATTTCGATCGGTCCGGTCGCGCTTCGCGCCACCAACCGGTACACTGGCATCTATGCACTCGACACGTTCGACGTAACGGACCGCTTCTCAATCTCGGGTGGCGGCCGGTTCAACTATGCCAGCATCAACCTGCAGGACCTGATAGGCACCGATCTCAACGGTAGTCACACGTTCAGCCGCTTCAATCCAATGATCGGCGGTACCTACAAGATCACACCTGAGGTAACGGGCTATGCCGGCTATTCCGAGGCCAATCGCGCACCAACCCCACTGGAACTCGCCTGCGCCGATCCAGCGCGACCTTGTATCGTCGCGGCATTTTTGATCGCAGACCCGCCGCTGAAGCAGGTCGTATCGCGTACCCTCGAGGCGGGCTTCCGCGGCAGCAAGGAGCTGAATATCGGCACGCTCGGGTGGAAAATCGGCGGCTTCCGCTCGACCAACGCCGATGACATCTTCGCGGTTCCGAGCCCGGAAGTGCAGGGCTTTGGCTATTTCCAGAACGTGGGCAGAACACGGCGCCAAGGCATCGAGGCGCAGGTCAATCTGACGTCGAAGACGTTGCAACTCTACGCCAGCTGGGCACTTGTCGATGCGCGCTTCCTCGACCCCTTGACGCTCAATTCGCGAAGCCCCTTCGCCGATGCCGATGGCAATATCCAGGTCATGCCCGGAAACCGGATTCCGGCGATCCCGCGCAACCGGGTCAAGTTCGGCGCCGACTATTCCGTCACCGATGCGTTCAAGGTCGGGGGTGATGCGTTGTTCGTCGCCAGCCAGTATTACGCCGGCGATGAATCCAACCAGGCGGTGAGGCTGCCGGGGTACACGGTCTTCAACCTGCACGCCTCATACCAGATCAACAAGACGTATCAGATCTACGGCCGCATCGATAACATCTTTGACAATCGCTATGCGACCTACGGGACGTTCTTCCAGAGGGACGACGTGCCAAATTTCGCCAACGGCGGTGCGGAGTTCACCGACCCTCGCACGGTCACCCCGGCGCGTCCGCGCGCCTTCTATGCGGGGCTGAAGGCAACTTGGTAGCGCGCGCCATCGCAGCGCCGATCGGCTGCGAGTCTGTCGGCGTTAAATGTCAGGATGCGCCCGATACCGAATCGTTGGCGTGCGCCTTGTGGATGGCCGATGGCACGACTCCGAAGTGCTTCCGGAACACGCGGCTGAAATGCGACGAGCTCGAAAAACCCCACGAAAATGCGACGTCCGTGATCGTCTTGCCGTGTTGGGTCTCCAGCTCCTGCCGGCAGTGCAGCAGCCTCGCCCGCCAGATGTAGTCGCTGACGGTCATGCCCTTGTCGCTGAACAGCATGTGCAGGTAGCGCTTGGTGCAGCCGAGCGCCGCGGCGATCTGGTCGATGCTCAGCTCCGGATCGCGCAAATGCTCGCGGATGAATGCCTGCGCACGAATGTACATCGCTTCGGGGCCGACGCGATCGAACATCGTGTCGGCCTCGCGCAGCGGCAACAGCAACAGGTCGATCAGCGAGTCGGCAACGCCCACAGCGTTGAAGGGCGACAACCTGTTCGCCTCGTCAAAGGCGGTGTGCACGAAGTCGTAGGCGATGCGGCCGGTGCCGTTGCGCGCGGAAAGCTTGCACGGCAACATTTTCGCGGTACGGAAGCCACGCTCGTGCAGCAGTTCTTTCGGAACGATCACGACCTCATGCCGCGTCAACGAGGGGCTGATGATCGTGTGCGGGCAGGAGACGTCGTAGGCGAGGCAGTCGCCGGGCATGATGTCCATGCGACGGCCAGCCTGTTCGAAATGAGAGATGCCGTAGGTCTGGAACAGAATCTTGACGTAGGGATGCTCGCTCAGCTTCGTGCCAGAGACAGTGTGCGCAATGCGATGCTGGCTTGCCTCGATCTGGCACAGTTTCAGCTGTGAGACGGTCGTGTAGTTGATGCGCCCCTCGAGCGAGGAGCCTTCGAGCGGATCGATATCGAACTGACCACAGAGATCCGTCAGCGCGTCTGACCAGGTTTGCAGCTGCTTTTTCGGCGCCAACCCGGAAGTGCTGAGTGAACGAACTGTATCAGACATTGCCCAGCCACCGATTTGAGAACAGGCTGCAACCTCCGCCAAGGCGTCGGCCAGATGGTCGTGTTATATGGACCCAATTTAGGCAGTCGTCAGGGAAGCCGAGCAGATTCTTCCCAATATCCCTTTGACAATCCTCCAACTTAGTTTCGACCGCGTCAAGGGAAACATCAGACGGGAGTCGCGCAGGAGCGTGTGGGAACACGCCCACGGCATGATGCTTCGCAGCATTGCGGCAGTGCCGGAACGTCGCACCGGAGCTGAATCAAAAAATTCGATTGGGTTTCGCTATTGAGCAAACACGGTTCGCTCTTGGGCAAGTTTCCTATTCCGGGACGGGATAGGGATAGGGACCAAAAATGGAAGAAGTGGCCGTCTACGCGGCTGCCGAAAATTCACATCTGGGAGGGATCCACTATGCGCAAGGTGCTGACTGCAACCTGTCTCGGCGCCGTGGCGGCGTTGGCCGTGGGCGCTGCCTACGCCAACGACGATCTGGCGAAGATGGCGGCGAACCCGAAGGATTGGGTAATACCCGCCGGCGACTATGCCAGTTCACGCTATTCCAAACTGAACCAGATCAACGCGTCCAACGTCGGCAAGCTCCAGGTTGCCTGGACCTTCTCGACCGGCGTGCTGCGTGGCCACGAAGGTGGACCGCTGATCATCGGCAACATGATGTACGTCCATACGCCGTTCCCGAACAAGGTCTATGCTCTTGACCTTTCGCAGGACAACAAGATCGTCTGGAAGTACGAGCCGAAGCAGGACCCGAACGTCATTCCCGTGATGTGCTGCGACACCGTCAATCGCGGCGTGGCCTATGGCGACGGCAAGATCTTCCTGCACCAGGCTGACACCACGCTGGTCGCGCTCGACGCGAAGACCGGGCAGGTGGTGTGGAGCGTGAAGAATGGCGATCCGGCCAAGGGTGGCACGGGAACGTCTGCCCCGCTGGTCGTCAAGGACAAGGTGCTGATCGGCATCTCCGGCGGCGAATTCGGCGTGCAGTGCCACGTCACCGCCTACGATCTGAAGAGCGGCAAGCAGGTCTGGCGCGCCTTCTCGGAAGGGCCGGACGATCAGATCATGTTCGATCCCGAGAAGACCACCGAGCACGGCAAACCGGTCGGCAAGGATTCCAGCCTCAAGACCTGGCAGGGCGACCAATGGAAGATCGGCGGCGGCTGCACATGGGGATGGCTGTCCTATGACCCCAGCCTGAACCTCGTCTACTACGGCTCGGGCAACCCCTCGACCTGGAATCCGAAGCAGCGTCCGGGCGACAACAAGTGGTCGATGACCATTTTCGCGCGCAATCCGGATACCGGCGTGGCCCGTTGGGTCTATCAGATGACGCCCCATGACGAATGGGACTATGACGGCGTCAACGAAATGATCCTGAGCGACCAGAACGTCGGCGGCGCGGATCGCAAGCTGCTGACCCATTTCGACCGCAACGGTCTGGCTTACACGATGGACCGTGCCACCGGCGAACTCCTGGTCGCCGAGAAGTATGATCCGAAGGTGAACTGGACCTCCGGCGTCGACATGAACAAGAGCTCGCCGACCTACGGTCGTCCGAAGGTGCTCGACCAGTTCTCAACCGAGAAGGGCGGCGAGGACAAGAACACCAAGGGCATCTGCCCGGCGGCGCTCGGAACCAAGGACCAGCAGCCGGCAGCCTATTCGCCCGACACTCAGCTGTTCTACGTGCCGACCAACCACGTCTGCATGGATTACGAGCCGTTCAAGGTGAGCTACACCGCAGGTCAGCCCTATGTCGGCGCGACGCTGTCGATGTATCCGCCCTCCGGCGAGAACCACATGGGCAACTTCATTGCCTGGGACAACAAGACGGGCAAGATCGTCTGGTCGCTCCCAGAGCAGTTCTCGGTATGGTCCGGTGCGCTCGCAACGGCAGGCGGCGTGGTGTTCTACGGGACGCTCGAAGGCTACCTGAAGGCGGTCGACGCCAAGACCGGCAAGGAGCTCTACAAGTTCAAGACTCCTTCCGGCATCATCGGCAACGTCACGACCTATGAGCAGGGTGGCCGGCAGTTCGTGGCCGTGCTGTCCGGTGTCGGCGGCTGGGCGGGAATCGGCCTTGCCGCAGGTCTGACCGATCCGACCGCAGGCCTCGGCGCCGTCGGTGGCTACGCCGCGCTGAGCAACTACACGGCACTTGGCGGCACGCTCACCGTGTTCGCGCTGCCGCAGTAAAGCAGGACCACCTCGTCCGGCGCGTGGCTCGCTCCACGCGCCGGTTCTTCTCTTCTGATATCGAGGATGAGCTCTTGCGTAAGATCTGGTTGATTGCAGCCACTCTCGTGCTGGTGGCGGCGGGAACGGTTGTCCGCGCTGCGGACGATGCCACCGCCGTCAAGTCCGAGGATGGAAAGTATCTGGACAAGGAAGGCAACCCGACCTTCCACGTTGCGGCCGACGGCACGGTCGATTGGTACACCTATTCGGGATACCGTCGGTATCACTCGGAATGCCATGTCTGCCACGGCCCTGACGGAATGGGATCGACCTACGCGCCGGCGCTGGCGGATTCACTGAAGACCATGAGCTACGCCGATTTCCTCGGCGTGGTCGCCAGCGGCCGCAAGAACGTCAGTACGGCGCAGGAAAACGTCATGCCGGCATTCGGCGATAACCCGAACGTCGCCTGCTACATGGACGACCTCTACGTCTACCTGCGCGCCCGCGCGCATGACGCGGTCGGTCGCGTACGGCCCGCCAAGCGTGAAGACAAGCCCGAGGCCTACGCTCAGGCGGAAAAGGCCTGCATGGGAGGCAAATGATCGTGCCTGGTATTGCGAGGTTCGCAATGGCATATCGGTGCCGCAACCTGAAAAGCGAATTTGGAGTCTAGAATGAAAACGCGCGCCGCTGTCGCTTTCGAGGCGAAGAAGCCTCTCGAAATCGTCGAACTCGACCTGGAAGGGCCGAAGGCCGGCGAGGTCCTGGTCGAGATAAAGGCGACCGGAATCTGCCACACCGACGCCTACACGCTCGATGGATTCGACAGTGAGGGAATATTCCCTTCGATTCTCGGCCATGAGGGTGCCGGCGTCGTCCGCGAAGTGGGGCCGGGCGTGACGTCGGTCAAGCCGGGCGATCACGTCATTCCGCTCTACACGCCGGAATGCCGCCAGTGCAAAAGCTGCCTGAGCCAGAAGACCAACCTCTGTACCGCCATTCGCGCCACCCAGGGCAAAGGTGTGATGCCGGACGGCACCTCGCGTTTCAGCTACAAGGGCAAGACGATCTACCACTACATGGGCTGTTCGACGTTCTCGAATTTCACTGTGCTGCCGGAAATCGCGGTGGCGAAGATCCGCGAGGACGCGCCCTTCGACAAGAGTTGCTACATCGGTTGCGGCGTGACGACCGGCGTCGGCGCCGTGGTGAATACCGCCAAGGTGACGCCGGGCGCCAACGTTGTCGTGTTCGGCCTCGGCGGCATCGGTCTCAACGTCATTCAGGGCGCGAAGATGGTGGGGGCCGACAAGATCGTCGGCGTCGACATCAATGATGCCAAGGAAGACTGGGGCCGCCGCTTCGGCATGACGCACTTCGTCAATCCGACCAAGGTCAGCGACATCGTCCAGCATCTGGTCGGGCTCACCGACGGTGGCGCCGACTACACCTTCGACTGCACCGGCAACACCAACGTGATGCGGCAGGCCCTCGAAGCCTGCCATCGCGGCTGGGGCGTGTCGGTCATCATCGGCGTTGCGGAATCCGGCAAGGAGATCGCGACCCGGCCGTTCCAGCTTGTGACCGGTCGCGTCTGGAAGGGAACGGCGTTCGGCGGGGCGCGCGGCCGCACCGACGTGCCGAAGATCGTCGACTGGTACATGAACGGTAAGATCGAGATCGATCCGATGATCACGCATGTCCTCAAGCTGGAAGAGATCAACCAGGGATTCGATCTCATGCATCAGGGCAAGTCGATCCGCTCGGTAGTCGTGTTCTGAATAGGGGAACTTCAAACAACGGAGGATAGGCCCATGACTGTTCACATCCACCCATCGGTCGACGCCGGCGTCAAGCAGGGGTCGGGCAACTTCGCCGGCGGGACCCTTGTCTGCAAGTGCACGGACAAGCCGGTCAAGGTCGCCATCAAGGGCGACGTCGCGCATAACCACGCCTGCGGCTGTACCAAATGCTGGAAGCCCTCGGGCGCGACCTTCTCCGTCGTCGCCGTGGTGCCGCGCGACAATGTGAAGGTGATCGAGAATGGCGACAAGCTGCAGGTCGTCGACGCGGCGGCGGTGATCCAGCGTCACGCCTGCAAGGCCTGCGGCACGCACATGTACGGCCGGATCGAGAACACCGGGCATCCCTTCTACGGCCTCGATTTCATCCATCCCGAACTGTTCCAGGAAGGTGGATCGGCGGCGCCGGGATTCGCGGCGTTCGTTTCCTCCGTGATCGAGTCCGGCGTTCAGCCAAGCGAGATGGCAGGCATCCGGGCAACGCTGAAAGAACTCGGGCTTGAACCCTATGACTGCCTGTCGCCGGCCTTGATGGATGCGATCGCGAGCCACGTGGCGAAATCCAAGGCCAAAGCGGCCTGACCACAGCCGCTTGACGAAGGCGCGGAGCTGATCCCGCGCGTTCGAACTCCGCCGATGGCACTTGCCATCGGCGGAGATGATACGCCATCACGCTATTCGTCGGTTGAGGTCGGTGGGCGACAAGCCTGCCGGCCTTTTGCATGTTGCGCTGCGATGTGGACGGTTCCGGCTTTTGAGCGGCTCCGGGGTGTTGACCCGTCGCGCGGTTCCCTTCTATGGACGAGGTCGACCTGACCGCCGCCTCGCAAAGGATTTTCACGATGCCGATCGTCACGGACGCTGCCTTCATTCTGCCCGAGGACTCCACAGGTGCTGCGCTGATGGGGCGGATCTGGCGCCCCGATCTGGCCGGCCCGGCGGTAGCAGCGATCCGTGGGGATGGCGTGTTCGACATCACCGACGAATTCCCGACCGCCAGCCAGGTGGCCGCCGCGTCCGATCCGGCCCAGGCGCTGCGCGCCGCGCGCGGCGAGCGCGTCGGCACGCTCCAGGATCTCCTGAACAACACTCCGCCGGATACGCGCGATCCGTCCAGGCCGTGGCTGCTGACCCCGATCGACCTGCAGGTGATCAAGGCCGCCGGCGTCACCTTTGCCGTCTCGATGCTGGAGCGTGTCATCGAGGAGCGCGCGCGCGGCAATCCGGATTCGGCGCAAGCGATCCGGGCCGAGGTGACGCGGATCGTCGGCACAGATCTCTCACAGTTGAAGCCGGGCTCGGCTGAAGCGCAGCATGTCAAGGACGTGCTGGTTTCCCAGAACGCCTGGAGCCAGTATCTCGAAGTCGGCATCGGGCCGGACGCCGAGGTCTTCACCAAGGCGCCGGTTCTTTCCGCCGTCGGCACCTGCGTGGACGCGGGTCTGCATCCGAAATCGACCTGGAATAATCCGGAGCCGGAGGTGGTGCTGGTGGTGACGAGCGATGGCCGCATCGTCGGCGCGACGCTCGGCAATGACGTCAATCTGCGCGACTTCGAGGGACGCTCGGCGCTGCTGCTGTCCAAGGCCAAGGACAACAACGCCTCCTGCGCGATCGGACCCTTCGTGCGCTTCTTCGACGGAAGCTTCACGCTCGACGACGTCAGGAAGATGGAGATCGCGCTGGAGGTGAAGGGGCCGGAGGGCTTTGTCCTGCACGGCGCCTCCTCGCTGACCCAGATCAGCCGCGACCCGACCGACATCGTCGGGCAGACCATCAATGAGAACCATCAATATCCCGATGGCTTCGTGCTGTTTCTGGGCACGATGTTCGCCCCGATCCAGGACCGTTTCGCGAAGGGGCAAGGCTTCACTCATGTCGAGGGCGATCTGGTGACGGTTTCCACGCCGAAGCTTGGCCGGCTGACCAACCGGATGCGTCACAGCGGCGATTGCGAGCCCTGGAAATTCGGGCTGACCGAGCTCTTCGCCGCCTTGATGCGCCGCAAGGGTGTCGCGCGACGATAAACGGGAGACGATCCGGGAATGGCCAAAATCAGGATTGGGCTCGCCGGCTGCGGCTTTGTGTCCGAGCTGCATATGCACGCCTACCGCCGCGTCTACGGCGTCAACGTCGAGGTACGCGCGGTGGCGGCGAGAGGCGAGGCCGTCGTCGAATTTGCCGGCCGCCACCAGATCCCGACGGTCTATCGCAACTTCGGTGACCTGATCGCCGACGCCGATATCGATGTCATCGACATCTGCACGCCGCCCAATCTGCACGCCACGATGATCATCGAGGCGATGCAGGCCGGCAAGCACGTGATCTGCGAAAAGCCGTTCGCCGGTTATTTCGGACGCGACGGCGACAGGGCGCCGATCGGCAAACATGTGCCGAAGGCAAAGATGTACGAACGGGTGCTGGAAGAAATGCAGAAGACCCGGGCGGCGATCGAACAGACTGGCCGTCTCTTCATGTATGCGGAGGACTGGATCTACGCGCCGGCGATCAGCAAGACCGTGGAGATACTGAAAGCGACCAGGGACAAGATCCTCTTCATGAAGGGGGAGGAGAGCCACTCCGGCTCGCATGCCGCGCACGCCGCGCAATGGGCGATGACCGGCGGCGGCTCGCTGATCCGGATGGGATGTCATCCGCTTTCGGCCGTCCTCTATCTCAAGCAGGTCGAGGCCAAGGCGCGCGGAGAAACCGTCGGTGTTGCCGCCGTCACTTGCGATGTCGGCAATGTGGCGGCGTGCCTGCGTCCGGACGAGCGCGGCGTCATCAAGTCGAACCCGGTCGATGTCGAGGACTGGGGCGTGCTGACGGTCACGTTCTCGGACGGTACCAAGGGAACGGTGTTCTCCGGCGACATGATCGCAGGCGGTGTGCGCAATCTGATCGAAACCTATACCAGCGGCGGCGCCCTGTTCGCCAACATCACGCCGAACACGCACATGATGAGCTATCAGACCAGCGAGGAGAAGCTTGCCAGCGTCTACATCACCGAGAAGGTCGATCGCAAAACCGGCTGGCAGTATGTCTGCCTCGAGGAAGAGTGGACACGCGGCTACACACAGGAGATCCAGGATTTCATGGAATGCGTTGCCACGGGCCGGCAACCGCTTTCGGATCTGGCGCTGGCCTTCGAGACAACCAAGGTCAACTACGCCGGCTATTGGGCGGCCGAGGAGGGGCAGCGCGTCAGCCTCTAGAGCGCCGTTCTCCGTAGCTCCGGCCCCGCAAACAGGCTATTCAGGGTCGACATCCGTCCGAAAACGGATCCAGCGCTCGACAGCATGTGTTCCGCACCGATGATCCAGTCTCCGCCCGCGATTGCCACCGAGGCCTTCACCGATGCCGATGCGGCGGTGGCCCGGCTCGAAGAAATCTACGACCGCAACACCCAATTCCTGCGCGATCGTTTTGAGGCCTATCTCAACGGAGAGGCTTTCGCCTCGCAGGTGCGCGCCTGCTATCCGTTCGTCAGGATGACGACGGCAACCCACGCGCGGCTCGACTCGCGCCTTGCCTATGGCTTCGTCGCGGGGCCGGGCGTGCACGAGACGAGCGTAACGCGGCCCGACCTGTTCCGGAACTATCTCACCGAGCAGATCCGCCTGCTCGTCGAGAACCACGGCGTACCGGTCGAGATCGGAGAGTCCAGCGAGCCCATCCCGGTTCATTTTGCCTACAGGCGCGACATCAACATCGAGGCGGCGCTCACCAATTACGCCGTCGGCATGCGGTCGCTGCGCGACATCTTCGATACCCCGGATCTCGCCACGATGGATGACGCGATCGCGGACGGGACCTTCGAACTGCCACGAACCGCGCCCGAGCCGTTGTCGCTGTTCCGCGCGGCGCGCGTCGACTATTCGTTGCGCCGGCTCTATCACTACACCGGCACCGACCCGGAACACTTCCAGAATTTCGTGATCTTCACCAATTATCAGTTCTATGTCGATGCCTTCGCGCAATTGTGCCAGCAGCGACTGGCGTCGGGCGAACCCGGTCTCGATGCCTTCGTGGCGCCGGGAAACGTTGTCACCCACAGCGCGCGGCTCGGCGGCGGCACCGACGGGGTTGCGCCGGCACGCGCACCGCAAATGCCGGCCTTCCATCTCGCGCAGCCAGGCTATCGCGGCATCACGCTGATCAATATCGGGATTGGTCCCTCCAATGCGCGCAACATCACCGATCATGTCGCGGTGCTGCGGCCACATGCCTGGCTGATGATCGGGCATTGCGCCGGTCTCAGGAACACCCAACGACTCGGCGACTATGTGCTGGCGCACGGCTATGTTCGCGAGGACCACGTGCTCGACCATGAATTGCCGCTGTGGGTGCCGATCCCTGCGCTTGCCGAAATGCAGGTCGCGCTCGAAGAGGCGGTCGAAGAGGTCACGGGACTTGCCGGCTTTGAGCTCAAGCGGCTGATGCGCACCGGAACGGTCGCGAGCGTGGACAACCGCAATTGGGAGATATCGGGCCCGTCCGTCATCCGGCGGCTATCGCAATCGCGCGCCGTTGCGCTCGACATGGAGTCCGCGGCGATTGCTGCCAACGGCTATCGCTTCCGCGTTCCCTATGGCACGCTGCTCTGCGTCTCGGACAAGCCGCTGCATGGCGAAATCAAGCTCGCCGGCATGGCCAGCGAGTTCTATCGCCAGCGTGTCGGCCAGCATCTTGAGATCGGCCTGAAGGCGCTCGAGCGGCTCAAGCGCCAGGAGTCCGAGCGCCTGCATTCGCGCAAGCTGCGCAGCTTCGCCGAAGTGGCCTTTCAGTAAAGCCGCCGCGCTACGCCGAATAGACCGATGATTTCGGCAGCGGGAATACCGGGTCCTGCGTCCTGATGCTGGTCGGCCAGACCACCGAAATATGCTCGCCGGCATTCTGCATCACGACCGGTGTCGAGCGCTCGTTCTGCCCGGAGAGCGGCGTACCCGGCCGATAGAACTTGACGCCATAGCCCTGAATGGTGCCGCCGACGGGGATATCGACGTCGAGCGCCGCCTTGCGGATCGCTTCGGGGTCGAAGCCGCCATATTTCTCCTTGGCGACCGGCAGAACGTTGTTGAGCAGAATCCAGGTCTGGTTGAAACCCATCGAGCAGTGCGGCGGCACGTCGGTGGCGCCGGTCTTTTCCTTGTAACGCGCGACCATGACCTTGGTGAGATCGCCGATCCCGGGCGCAAGCTTTGCGGGGTCAAGCAACTGCGCGGGCACCGGATCGATATTGCAGAAATTGTCGATGTCGGCGCCGAAGGTCGCGCGCAACTTGTCGAGCTGGCTGTAGCCCGCGCCGTTGCCGAACAGCATCTTGAACTTGAGGCCGTTCTCGCGCGCCTGGCGCAGGAACAGGGTGATATCAGGGTTGTAGCCGGCGTGCGAGATCACGTCGGCCCGCGCGCGCTTGATCTTGGTGACCAGCACCGAAAGGTCAGGCGCAGACGCGGAATAACCTTCCTTGAGCACGATCTGCAGCCCTGCCTCCTTGGCATAGGCCTCGTCAGCCGCGGCGACGCCGACGCCGTAAGGACCATCCTCGTGGATCAGCGCGACCTTGACGTCCTTCGGCTCCATGCCGAGCTTGGCCTTGGCGTGCTCGTTGAGGAAGCTTGCGAACGCCTGGCCGTATTGATCGGAGTGGATTTGCGCGCGGAAGACGTATTGCAGGTTCTTGTCCTTGAACACGGCGGTCGAAACCGCTGTCGTGATCCAGAGGATCTTCTTCTGCTGCTCGACCTTGGCCGCGAGCGGGACCGCGTGCGCACTGGCATAGACGCCGTTGATGATGTCGATCTTCTCCTGGTCGATCAGGCGATTGGCTTCGTTGATCGCAACATCGGGCTTGCTCTGGGAATCCGCTGAGACGGCGGCAATCTTGTGCTTGCCGCCGATGCCGCCTTTCTCGTTGACGAGATCGATGGCGATCTGCGCGCCGATCGAGGAGGCGACCGATCCGCCCGCCGCAAAGGGCCCGGTCAGGTCGTAGATTAGGCCGATGCGCAAGGTCTCGGCTTGCGCCTGTGCGCGGGTCCAATCAAAGGTGAAAGCGGCGGCGGCAGCTGCAGAAGTCTTCAGCAGCGTCCTGCGTGAAGTCGGCATCGTATCCTCCCACTGATTTCTTATTGTCGGCCGGGACCGGTTATTCCGGTTCTTCGGGCGAAGTATTTGGAGAATGTGGAAGGAAGTCAACCTGCGCCGGGGTGACTGACCATGCGCTGCAAGACCGGCGAAGCCGGCAGGTTCATCAACTAAAGTCGGATGGCGCGCGGGAACGCGCCACCCATCCACTTTACTCGTATTTCATACGCCGGCGGCCGCGGCATGCTGCGCCGCCATCTCGTCGTCGGCCGCATTGATCCGCTGGAAGGTCGGGCGCGAGGTGATGCGCTCGGAATAGCGTGCGAATACGTCCTTCTTCGGCACGAGGCCGAACATCATCGTCCAGTTGAAGGCGACACCCCAGAGAATGTCGGCCGCGGTCATGCGGTCGCCGAGCAGATAGGGGCCCCTGGAAAGCTGGGCCTCGAGCGCGCCGAGCATCGATTCATAATCGGCGTAGGGCGACTGCGTTACCGGCGCCGGCTCATGCTTCATGAACTTGTCGATCAGCGCCGGCTCGAAGGAGGCGCCGTAATAGGCGATCCAGCGCAGATAGGGGCCGCGCCTGGCATCGTCGAGTGCGGGCGTCAGGCCGGCTTCCGGAAACAGGTCGGCGAGATAGATGTAGATCGCGACCTGCTCCGTGATCAGCGCCTCGCCGTGGCGGATCGTCGGCACCTTTCCGAGCGGATTGACCGCGAGATAGGCGGGCTGCCGCTGCTCGCCGGCTTTCATGTTCAGGACATGGAGATCGTAGGGGGCTCCCAGTTCCTCCAGCAGCACCCGCGTGCCCGTGGCGCGCGTCTGGGGTGAGTAATAGAGAGTGATGCGGTCGGATTTGGTCATCTGCAGTTCTCCTGGGTCTTGGATCGGGGCCCCTCTATGCCCCACCATACCTGACATCCTCTGTCAGGTATGGTTTAAGGGATCATGCGCGCGAGCCGATTGCTGTCGATCCTCACCACCCTGCAGGCGCGGGGGCGAATTACCGCCCCCGAACTCGCTGATACCTGCGAGGTATCGGTGCGGACCATCTATCGCGACATTGATGCGCTCGCGGCCGCCGGCATTCCCGTCTATGCGGACCGCGGGGCCGAAGGCGGCTATCGGCTGCTCGACGGCTACCGTGTCAGGCTGAACGGATTGTCGCCGCCGGAGGCCGAGGCGCTGTTCATGGCGGGCCTGCCGGGGCCAGCCGCTGCGCTCGGGCTCGATGCGGCGATGATGGCCGCGCAGAACAAGCTGATGGCGGCGCTGCCGGCCAATCTGCGTGAGAACGCCGGCCGTATGCAGGAGCGCTTTCATCTGGACGCGCCGAACTGGTTCGGCGAGGCCGAGGAGCCCGTGCATCTGCGGGCCATTGCCGGCGCGCTGCTGCGCGAACGCATGATCAAGATCCGCTACCAAAGCTGGCGGGCGGAGAAGCAGCGCCGCGTTGCGCCGCTCGGTCTCGTTCTCAAGGCCGGGAGCTGGTATCTTGCCGGCTATGTCGACAAAAGCGTTCGGACCTATCGGGTCGCGCGGATTCTGGATTGCAGCGTTCTCGATCAACCCTTCGCGCGCCCTGCGGATTTCGATCTCGTCGCCTATTGGCAGGCCGCGACGCTGCGGCTCGAAGCCGAACTTCATCCCAACACCGTCACCGTGCGGCTGTCGCCGTTCGGCATCAAGCTGCTCAATGTCGTGACGCAGCCCTATGTGAAAGCGCGTATGCGGATCGAGGAGACGGTAGACGCCGCCGGCTGGCGCATCGCTGTGCTGCCGATCGGAAAGACGGTATGGCACGCGGCCACCGAGCTGTTGCGGTTCGGCGCCGAGGCCGAGGTGCTGGAGCCTGTCGAGCTGCGTGAGAAGATGGCTGAGATCGCGCAGGCCATGGCCGCGCGCTACCACGACACCAAGCTGTACGATGGTGTTGGACCTGAAGCCGATCCGAATGCCATCCTGCCATCGTCGACCCTATCTCGGAGCTGCGGATCATGACCGACGAACTGTGCTTCCTGCCCGCCAGCGAACTGCGCACGCGGATCGCCCGCAAGGAGGTTTCGCCGGTCGAAATCACGCGCGCCGTTCTGGCGCGGGCCGAGCTGCTGCAGCCCGAACTCAACTGCTTCATCACGCTGTGCGCCGACGAGGCGATGGCCGAGGCGAGGGAGGCCGAGCGCGCGGTCATGGCAGGGGAACCTCTCGGCCTTCTTCACGGCATTCCCTACACCGTGAAGGATCTGGTCAACACCATGGGCGTGCGAACGACGTTCGGCGCGGTGCCCTACAAGGACAACGTTCCCGACCACGATGCGGTCGCGGTGGCGCGGCTGCGGGCGGCCGGGGCGATCCTCATAGGCAAGACCACGACGCCTGAGTTCGGCACCAAGTGCCTGACGGATTCGCCGTTGTTCGGTCGCACCCGCAACGCCTGGAGCGCGGCGCGCTCGAGCGGCGGTTCAAGCGGCGGAGCGGCGGTTGCGGTAGCCAGCGGTATCGCGCCGCTGGCCATTGCGACCGACGGCGGCGGTTCCACGCGAATCCCGGCCGCCTGCAACGGCCTCGTCGGGCTGAAGCAAAGCAACGGCGTCATTCCCCACAGCCAGGTGCAGGACGCATTCGGCAACCAGACCTATGTGACGCCGATGACGCGCACGGTCGCGGATACCTCGCTGATGATGCAGGCGATGTCGGGTGAAGATGCGTCCGATCCGTGGTCTATCGGTTTCCGGTCAGGGAATTTTGTCGAGGGATCGGCGCCGACCGGCGACCTGCGCGGGCGCAGGATTTCATTCTGCCTCGCGCCAACCGGCCGGTCCGTCGCGGCTGAGGTGGTCGCGGCGTTCAAGGTCGCGCTTGCCCGGTTGGAAGCCCTTGGAGCCGAGCTCGAGGAAATGCCGGCCGATGGATACGAGATCGAGCCGATCTGGCGCGCCATCAATCACACCGCGTGGCGTGCGCGGTTTGAGAAGCTCGCGGCCGATCATGCCGACGAGCTGAGCGAGACCTTCCTGAAGCAACTGGCGCTGGCGACGAAGGTCAGCGGTGTTGACTACCAGCAGGCGATGTTTGACCGTACCGCGCTGTTCCGGCGGATACAGGCACTTCTGCAAAAGATCGATATCCTCGCGATGCCAACCATCACGCGCACCGCGCTTCCGATCGATCAGGATCTGTTCGGCACGATCGAGATCGACGGCCAGGTGTTCAGCGATGTCAGGCAGAACTGGTTTCCGTGGACCATGCCCTTCAACATGACGGGCCACCCGGCCATCAGTCTGCCCTGCGGCTTCAGCGCGGACGGCCTGCCGATCGCCATTCAACTCGTCGGCCGGTTCCGCGGCGACGTCGAACTGCTGCGCGTCAGCGCTCTGTTCGAGGCCTCGCAGGATATCCTCGGCCAATGGCCGGGTCTGGCAGGCGGGTAAGATGCTGATGTCACCACGCCGGGGCGCGAGCAGTGGAGGCGGGACTTGAGCGTCTTCATCCTGCGCCGCTTTCTGACGCTGATTGCGACGCTGCTCGGCGCGTCGCTGATCATCTTCCTTGTGCTGGATGCCTTGCCCGGCAACGCCGCGCAGATGCTGATGGGCGCGGATGCCTCGCCCGATGCGGTCCGCGCGATGACGATCAAGCTCGGGCTGGATCAGCCGCTGTACTATCGCTACTTCCACTGGATCGCGGGCATGCTGACCGGCGATCTCGGCAACAGCTACGTCTATGGCACGCCGGTCGCAGGGCTGATTGCGGAGCGTCTCACGCTCACGATTCCGCTGGCGATCATGTCGATGTCCGTGACCGTTGTGCTGGCGCTTGCGGCCGGTATCTATACGGCTGCCAACCACAACAAGCTTGGCGACGTCGGCGTGATGTCGCTGACGCAGCTCGGCATCGCGCTCCCCAATTTCTGGTTCGCCATCCTGCTGATCCTGTTGTTCGCCGTGAAGCTGCAATGGCTGTCGGCGGGCGGATTTGCCGGTTGGGAGGAAAGCATCTTGGCCGGCATCAAGTCGCTGCTGCTGCCGGCGATCTCGCTGTCGGTGGTGCAGGCGGCGATCCTGGCGCGCGTCACGCGCTCCGCGGTACTCGAGGTGTTGCGCGAGGATTTTGTGCGTACCGCGCGCGCCAAGGGCCTGAGCAAGCGCGACGTGTTGTGGCGGCATGTGCTGCGCAACGCCATGATCCCCGTCATGACGATCATGGGCCTGCAATTCGCCAACCTGCTGGCCGGCACGATTGTGATCGAGAACGTGTTCTATCTGCCGGGCCTCGGCCGCCTGATCTTCCAGTCGATCGCCAATCGCGACCTGATCGTGGTGCGCAACTGCGTGATGTTGCTCGCGGCGATCGTCGTCATCGTCAACTTCGTGGTCGACGTGCTCTATGCCTTCATCGATCCGCGCATCAAGGTGCATAACCTATGAGCACCCCTTTGAGCGTCCGGGTCGAGGCCGTCGCCGCGGGTCCGCGGCCCGCGGCCGGCTTCTGGCGCCGCGCGCTGCGCCATCGCAGCTTCGTCGTTGGCGGCACGCTCAGCCTGATGGTGCTTTGCGCCGCCTTGCTGTCGCTGGTCTGGACGCCATGGTCGGCCTATGAAATCGACGTGACAGCAAAACTCAAGCCGCCATCGGCCGCGCACTGGCTCGGCACCGACGTGTTCGGACGCGATATCGTCTCGCTGCTGCTGGTCGGCGCCCGCGCAACCATCATGGTCGGCGTCATCGCCGTCGGCATCGGCCTTACATTCGGGGTGTGCCTTGGCCTGATCGCCGCCGCGCGCAAAGGCTGGACCGAAGAGTTGATCATGCGGATGAGTGATTTCACCTTCGCGTTTCCGGCCGTGCTCTCGGCGATCATGCTGGCCGCGGTCGCGGGGCCGGGCATGGTGACCTCGATCGTCGCAATCGGCATTTTCCAGATTCCGACGCTTGTGCGGCTGACCCGGGGATCGGCCAATGCGATCTGGGCGCGGGAATTCGTGCTGGCTGCGCGAGCCTCGGGCAAGGGCGGCTTCCGCATCACGATCGAGCACGTGTTGCCGAACATCCTGCCGATCCTTATCGTGCAGGCAACGATCCAGTTCGCGCTCGCGATCCTTGCCGAGGCGGCGCTGTCCTATCTAGGCCTCGGCACACAGCCGCCGCAGCCGTCCTGGGGGCGCATGCTGAACGACGCGCAGACGCTCCTGTTCCAGTCGCCGATGCTCGCGGTCTATCCGGGCGCGGCGATTGCGGTCGCCGTGCTCGGCCTCAATCTGCTCGGAGACGGGCTGCGCGACCTGCTCGATCCGCGCCTGGCGCGGGAGCGTTGAGATGAGCGTTTCAGTCAACACGCCCCTGATCGAGGTCAGGGATCTCGGCGTCCGGCTCAATACCAGCCGCGGTCTGGCGCAGGCCGTTCGCGGCGTCAGCTTCTCGCTGAGGCGCGGCGAGACTCTCGGGCTGGTCGGCGAATCCGGCTGCGGCAAATCCGTCACCGCGCTTGCGCTGATGGGTCTGTTGCCGGAGAGCGCCGTCGTCAGCGGTAGCGTCCGTCTCGGCGGCCGCGAACTGGTCGGCCTGCCGGACGCAAATTACTGCGAGTTGCGCGGCAATCGCATCAGCATGATCTTCCAGGAGCCGATGACGGCGCTCAACCCGATGCATACGATCGGACGCCAGGTGGCTGAACCGCTTCGGCGCCACACCAGTTGCTCGGCGGCCGAGGCGCGCAGAGAAGCTATCGCGCTGCTCGATCGCGTCGGCCTTCCCGATGCGGCGAAACGGATCGATGCCTATCCGCATCAGTTCTCCGGCGGCCAGCGCCAGCGCGTCACCATTGCGATGGCGCTGGCCTGCCAGCCCGACGTCCTGATCGCCGACGAGCCGACCACGGCGCTCGACGTCACGATCCAGGGACAGATCCTCGACCTGATCGCCGATCTCGTGACCGAACGCGGCATGTCGATGATCCTGATCTCGCACAATCTCGGCGTCATCGCCGAGAACGTCGATCGCATGATGGTGATGTACGGCGGCACCGTCGTCGAGAGCGGCGAGACCAATGCCGTGTTCACGCGGATGGGGCATCCGTACACGCAAGGCCTGTTTCGCGCCCGCCCTCGGCTCGGTGCGCACAAGGGAACACGGCTGCAGACCATCGCCGGGACCGTTCCTGAACTCGCCGATCTGCCGGCGGGTTGCACCTTTGCTGATCGCTGCGCAATCGTCGAGGACCGCTGCCGCACGGCGCTGCCTGGTATCGCGGACGTCGGCGCCGGCCATGGCGTGCGCTGCATCAGGACGGATGTCTCGATGGCCAAATCCGTCGGAGCGGTGAGAGCATGACTATGCTTGACGAGGCGCCGCCGACGACCGGGCAGCCTCTGCTCGATGTCAGGGATCTGGCGCAGCGTTACACGCTGCCGCGCGAAAGCATGTTCAAGCCGGCCGCGCAGGTCCATGCGCTCAACGGCGTCACTGCGCAGGTGATGGCCGGCCGCAGCCTCGGCGTGGTCGGCGAGTCCGGCTCGGGCAAATCGACCTTCGCCAGACTCGTGATGGCGCTGGAGCGGCCCTCGTCGGGCTCGGTGTCGCTGATGGGCCGCGACCTCAACCGCCTGCCGGCCGAAGAATTGCGCCGCGCCCGGCGCGATTTCCAGATGGTGTTTCAGGACCCTTACGGATCGCTGGATCCGCGGCAGACCATCGCGCGCATCGTCGCCGAGCCGTTGACCGCACTCGGGCGGATGGATCGCGCCTCACTGGGTGAGCGGGTTTCCAACGTGCTGCGGCAGGTCGGCCTGCGCGACGCCGACATGGAAAAGTACCCGCATGAATTCTCCGGCGGCCAGCGCCAGCGCATCGCGATCGCGCGGGCGCTGATCACCCAGCCGAAGCTGATCGTCGCCGACGAACCGGTCAGCGCGCTGGACGTCTCCGTGCAGGCCCAGGTGCTCAATCTCCTGCAGGACCTGCAGGATCAGTTCGGGCTGAGCTACATCCTGATCAGCCACGATCTGGCGGTGGTCGATTATCTCTGCGACGAGATCGCGGTGATGTATCTCGGCCGGATCGTGGAGCAGGGCAGCCCCGAGGACCTGTTCGCGCATTGTGCCCATCCCTATACGCGGGCGCTGCTCGAGGCGGTGCCGCGCGCCTGCGCCGGCGGGGTGCGTCGCCGCCGCGGCGCCCAGCAGATCGCGTCCCAGTCGACCGGCACGAAGGGATGCACCTATGCGTCGCGCTGTCCGCTGGCCGACCAGCGTTGCCGTGACGCTACGCCGCCGCTGCGCAACGTCGGTACCGCGCACCTTGCCGCCTGCCACCATGCCGAGGCCGTGATGGCGCTGCCGCCGGTGGCGGCGGAGGATTAGCCTTTTGTGCGGGACTGGACTAGCCTGTTCGAGATAGGTCGCGGGAGCAAGACATGCTGAAGAAACTGATCCTGGTCGCGGTGGCTGCCGCGTTTGCCGCAGCGCCGCTGCCGAGCCTGGCGCAGGGCAAGAAGGACAGCGTCGTCATGGGAATGACGCTGGAGCCGCCGGGGCTCGATCCCACCAACGCGGCGGCGGCGGCGATCGGCGAGGTGACGCTCTATAATGTCTACGAGCCCCTGACCAAGATCAACGAGGACGGCTCGGTATCGCCATTGCTCGCCGAGAGCTGGCAGGCCTCGCCTGACCTGAAAATCTATACATTCAAGCTCCGCAAAGGCGTCAAATTCCACAACGGCGAGCCGTTCGATTCAGCCGCGGTCAAGTTCTCCTATGAGCGCAACGCGGCGCCGACCAGCACCAACAAGGACAAGAGCCTCTACCAGGCGTTCGAGTCGGTTGCCGCGCCAGACGCGGAGACGATCGTCGTCACGCTCAAATATTCCGAACCGAACCTGCCGTTCCTGATCGGGCAGGCGGCCGGCTCGATCGTCGAGCCGAAGAGCGCGCCGACCAATGTGACGCAGCCGGTCGGCACCGGCCCCTATACGCTCGGCGCCTGGGCCAAGGGATCGTCGATCACGCTGGCCAAATGGCCCGACTATCGCAACGCCGCCGCGATCAAGCTTTCCAAGGTGACCATCCGCTTCATCGGCGATCCCGCGGCCCAGGTAGCGGCGCTGCTGTCGGGAGATATCGACGTGTTTCCACGCGCCGCGGTGCAGCGCAGCGTGGCACAGTTCAAGGCGGACCCGCGTTTCAACGTCCTGGTCGGCGGCTCCAGGGCCAAGACGATCGTCGGCATCAACGAGCGCAGGAAGCCGCTCGATGACGTGCGTGTTCGCCGTGCCATCCTCGCTGCCATCGATCGCAAGGCGATGATCGACGGTGCCGTCGACGGTTTCGGCACGCCGATCGGGAGCTTCTATACGCCGGGATCGCTCGGCTATGTCGACACCACCGGCATCAATCCCTACGACCCGGAAAAGGCCAGGAATCTGCTGGCGGAAGCCGGCGTCAAGACGCCGCTCGAGCTCAGCCTGAAACTGCCGCCGCCGCCTTATGCGCGGCAGGGCGGCGAAGTCCTCGCAGCCATGCTTGCCAAGGTCGGCGTAACAGCCAAGATCGAGAACGTCGAATGGGCGCAATGGCTGTCACAAGTGTTCGCCGGCAATGGCCCGCACAATTTCGACCTCACCATCGTCTCGCATGTCGAGCCGTTCGACCTCGTGAAGATAACCGAGCCCGACTACTATCTCGGCTACAACAACGAGGCCTTCAACGCGCTCTACAAGCAGATCACGGCAACGCCGGCGGAAGCCGAGCGCGCCAGGCTGCTCGGCGACGCGCAGCGCATGCTGGCAACCGACGCGGTCGCCGGCTTCCTGTTCCAGCCGCAATGGATCACGGTTGCGAACAAGAAGCTGAAGGGCGTGTGGAAGGAAGTCCCGCAGTTCGAGAACGATTTTTCGGCGTGGAGTTGGGAGTAGCCTCGATCTATTGAGGTTCGATTCCCGCAGCCTTGATAATGCGTCCCCACTTGTCGATTTCCGTCTTGAGGAAGGCCTCCAGCGCTCCAGGCGTGGCGCGCTCGGCTTCGACCGGCGCCATGCTGAGTTCACCGAAACGGCTGATCAGTGCCGGGTCCTTGAGCGCAGTCTGCAGGGCCGCGACCAGCGTATCGATCACGGGTTTCGGTGTGCCGCGCGGCGCGTAGAGGCCGTACCACGTCGTGACGTCGAAGGCGGGGAGGTCGGCTTCGGCCGACGTCGGCACATCGGGCAATGTCGGCACGCGCTTCTTGCTGGTGATCGCATAGCCCTTGATCGTCTTGGACTGAATGTGCGGCGTCGGGCCGGTGGCGGGATCGCAATAGACATCGATATGTCCGGCGATGACGTCATTCAGCGCGGGACCGCCGCCCTTGTAATAGACCTGCGTCAGTTTGGTATCGGTCGTGCTCATGAACATCAGTCCGCAGAGCTGGGAAGCGGAGCCGAGGCCGACACTGCCAAAGGTCATCTTGTCGCCATTGCTGCGGATCTGGGCGACCAATTCCTTCAGATCCTTCGCGGGAAAATTCGGCCGCGTCACCAGGATCATCGGCACGTCGGTGACGAGGCCGATCATGGAGAAGTCGCCGACGGGATCGAACGGTAATTTGGCGTAGAGCGACGGTGCGGTCGCCTGTCCGACATGCATCAGGAGCAACGTGTAACCGTCGGGCGGAGATTTCGCGACGCGATTGGTGCCGAGCGTGCCGCCGGCGCCCACCACGTTCTCGACCACGAACGACTGCTTCAGCGTCGCGCTCATGGCCGTGCCGAGAATTCGCGCGATCACGTCACCGGGGCCACCGGCCGAGAACGGCACGATCATCGTGATGGGACGGGACGGGTAATCCTGCGCGAGCGCCGGGGTGTACGGGAGGGAAAGCACCAGAAGCAGGACCAGCGATCGCAGCAGATACATCATTGAACACCCCCAAAACGCTTTCTCTTATTCGTCGGGAAGCTGGTTCTCCTTGGCCGACGTGCGCGCGATCATGTCGAGCGCGGCTACCGCCGCGGCCTTGACGTGATCGACGCAACAGCGTTCGGCGAGTTCCTCATCACCGCTCTGGATCGCGCGCCAGATCGCGGTCACCTCGCGCAGGCTCTTGTTGATCCGTTTCGGCTGCGACATCGAGGTGATCCGCAGCAGCGTGATCCGGTCATGCAGCGGCTTCAGCATCCGCTGAACGAAGCTGTTGCGGCAACCGCCGATCAGCGCGCCGTAGAAGTCGGTCTTGGCCTCCAGGCATCCAACCAGATTCTGGCTTGCGGCGGCCGCTTTCAGCCGGGTCAGCGCATCGCCAATTCGATGGACCACGTCGGGGTCGCGCAGCCGTGCGCATTCGCGGCCGGCAAATCCCTCCAGGACCGCGCGGGCGTCGTAGAGTTGCCTGGCTTCCTCGAGGCTGATGGTGCTGACCACGGGGCCGCGATGCGGCACGGTGTTGACCAGCCCGTCGGCCTCCAGGTGCCGCAGCGCCTCGCGAATCGAGGGACGGCTGACACCCATCATTTCGCAGAGCTCGCGCTCGACCAGCCGCTGGCCCGGCTTCAGGGTGCCGGACATGATTGCTTCGCGCAGCTTCTGCGCGACCATCGCCCGGACGGTCGGAACGTCCTCGATTCGAAGCGTCGATTGCAGTTCTGTACGTCTGTCCATGGCCGGGCCTTCGTTTGCGTGGCTTAGTACCGGTTTACAGGCAGAATCATCGTTTCGGCAATTTGAACATGGGTCTCCTGCCGCCGGCAGCGCCCGTCAGGACTACCGTCTGGCCTGATCGGTCGGTCATCGCAAGCACTCCGTGTTTAGTGTTGTTCATGCGACCGACCAGCCTCCGTCGATCGGCAAACAGGTCGCCGTGATGTCCTGCGCGGCCGCGCTGCAGAGGAAGGCCACAAGCGCGCCGACGGCTTCCATCCCGATGAACCGGCCGGATGGCTGCCGCGTCGCCAGATAGCTTTCCGTCGCGCTTTCGACGCTCTCGCCCGCATTTTCCGCGATGGAAGCGATCTTGCCCTGGATGGCGGGTGTCGGCAGCGTGCCGGGCGCTACCGCGTTGCAGGTGATTCCGCTGCGCGCATTTTCGAGCGCGACGGCGCGGGTGATGCCGAGGATCGCCGTCTTGGTGGTGACGTAGTCGATGCGATTCTCGACCGCGCGGGTCGAGTAGATCGAGGCCATGTTGATGATGCGGCCCCAGCCGCGCTGCTTCATGGCGGGGAGCGCCAGGCGGATCAGATGAAAGGGCGCGGACAGATTCACCGCCAGCGCGCGGTCCCATTCTTCCGGCGGAAAATGCTCCACGGCGGCGAAATGTCTGACAACAGCATTGTTGACGAGAATGTCGATCGTACCGCAGCGATCGAGCATGTCAGCCATCATGGTTTCGATGGCAGTACGCTGCGACAAATCCGCTTCGGCGGCAACGACTGCTACGCCGAACCGGGCGCTGAGGCGCTCGGCGGCCTCCCTGGGCGCGACGCGATCGTGCAGGACAATATTGGCCCCCGCGCCGGCAAGGCTTTCCGCCACCGCCAGGCCGAGGCCGGCGGTCGCTCCGGTCACGAGGGCCCATTTGTCCTTCATCGCGCCGTGGCTCCTATTTCTTGTCGAGTTCGGCGAACACTTCCTTGGCGTTGCGGAAAGCGTCGACGCCGGCGGGCACGCCGCAATAGATCGCCACCTGCATGAAGACCTCGCGGATTTCCTCGCGCGTGGCGCCATTGGCCAGCGCGCCGCGGACGTGCGTCTTCAGTTCGTGCGGCCGATTGAGCGCGCAGAGCATCGCAAGATTGAGGAAGCTGCGGGTCTTTCGCTCCAGCCCGTCGCGGCCCCAGACATAACCCCAGCAATACTCCGTCGTCAGGTCCTGCATCGGGCGGTTGAAATCGTCCGCCGACGCCAGTGCCTTGTCGACGAACTCGCTGCCGAGCACGCTCTTGCGGATCTCGAGTCCGCGGTCGTAGGTCGCCTTGTCCATGTTGTTCTCCGTTTCCTGGCGATGTCAGCTCTTCGGCCAGAATGGTTGGGATAGCGCCAGTTGCGGCGGGAACACCGTGACCGGCACGCCTTTCTGCCACTGCACGATGGTCATGCCGGCGCCGACGCGTCGGCCCTTCTCGTCGAACTTGATCTCGCCGAGCGGATAGTACTTGGATGGGCCGGCGTCTATGCTGCGCAAGGCGTCGGCGACCGCGACGCGGTCAGCCTTGCCGGCCTTCTCGAGCGCGTCCTTGATCACCCACATGTCGCCATAGGTGGAGATCGCGTTCTGCGTCATCCATGGCTCCTTGTAGCGGGTCTTCAGCTCCGCGATCAGCGCTTCGTGCCCCTTGGCTCCCCAGCTTGCGACGCAGGTCAACACGCCCTGCAGCAGTTCGGGGCTGACGGTCTGCAGCATGTCAGGCTCGGCGATCGCGATACCGAACGAGATGGTTGGGATCTTGCCCTGGCCGAGGCCGAACTCGTTCATCTTCTCCAGCAGCAGTTTTGCATCCGAGATCACCGTTGGCAGGAAGAACAGCAGGTCCGGCTTGGCCGAGCGGATCTTCTGCACCAGCGACGTGGCGTCGGCGAGCGGCGGCGTGAAGGTTTCGTCGACGATGAGTTGCAGCTGGTTCTCGGCCAGCAGGCCCTCGCGCATCGACTTGGCCGAGGCGACGGAAGCCGCGGTGTTGTCAGTCAGGATCGCGACCGTCTTCGGCCGCTTGCCGGAGGCGCTCTCCGCAAGCTTGATGATCTGCGGCAGGGCCTGCTTGGCCTGCGAGCCCGCCGTCGCCGAGGTCTGGAAGACGTATTTGAAGCCGCGGTCGGTGATGAGGTCGGAATAGGAGAGGGTGAGGACGGGCAGGTTGGCCCGCTCCGTGACCTCGGTGACCGCGAGCGTGAAGGAAGAGAGATAGGCGCCGCTCGCCGCCACCAGATCGGTCTCCTGCGCCACCATGCGCTGCGCGGCGTTCTTGGCCTTCTCGGTGCTGTCGCCGGAGTCGAGCACGACGAGCTTCATCTTGGCGCCGCCGAGCGCCTTGATGCCGCCCTGGGCGTTGATGTGATCGATCGCCATTTCGGCGCCCTCGCGCATCACCGTTCCCGGGCGCGCATACATGCCCGATATCGGCACCAGCAGGCCGACCTTGACTTCAGAAGGCTGCTGCGCCCAGGCGCGCGATGCAATCAGCGCGCTGGATGCGCCGGCGAGCAACGTTCGCCGGGTCACTTTGGTCGGAATATTTCCACTCATGACGATCCTCCTCCCTCAATGATGATGCAATGTCTTGTCAGGACTTCTTCGGCCAGAACGGCGTGGCCTGCGCGAGATCGGGTGGATAGACGGTGACCGGCACGCCATTCTGCCACTGCACGATGACGACGCCGGCGCCGACGCGGCGACCCTTCTCGTCGAATTTCAGCTCGCCGCCCGGATAATATTTGGACGGCCCGGCATCCATGGTGCGGAACGCCTGCGCGACGGATTGGCGGTCGGCCTTGCCGGCCTTCTCTAGCGCCTCCTTCATCAGCCACATGTCGCCATAGGTCGAGACGACGTTCTGCGTCGCCCACGGCTCCTTGTATTTCGCCTTCAGCTCCGCGATCAGTTCCTCCTGGCCCTTCGAGCCCCAATTGGCGACGATGGTCATGATACCCTGCACGGCCTCGGTGCTGACGCTTTGCAGCATGTCGGGCTCGGCGATGGTGATGCTGAACGAGACGGTCGGGATCTTGCCCTGGCCGAGGCCGAACTCGTTGATCTTTTCCAGCCCGAGCTTGGCGTCCGACACCGCGTTCGGCATGAACAGCAGGAGGTCGGGACGCGCCGAGCGGACTTTCTGGATCAGCGGCGTCGCGTCGGACAGCGGCGGCGTCCAGATCTCTTCCACGACGAGCTGCAGGCCTTCCTGCGCGAACAGTTTTTCCTTGAGCGCCTTCGCGGTCGCGATCGAGGTCGCGGTGTTGTCCATCAGCATCGCCACGGTCTTCGGCCGCTTGCCGGAGGCGGATTCGGCGAGCTTCATCAGGGTCGGCAGACCGAGCTCGGACTGCCGGCTGGCGGGCGCTGCGGTTTGGAAGATGTATTTGAAGCCGCGCTCGGTCAGCAGGTCCGAATAGGAAAGCGTCAGCACCGGCAATTCGGCGCGCTCGGTGACTTCGGTGACCGCCAGCGTGAAGGAGGAAAGATAGGCGCCGGTCGCGGCAACGAGGTCGGCTTCCTGCGCCACCATTCGCTGTGCCGCGTTCTTCGCCTTTTCGGTGGTGTCGCCGCAATCGATCACGACCAGCTTCATCCTGGCGCCGCCGAGCGCCTTGATGCCACCCTGCTTGTTGATGTGATCGATGCCCATCTCGGCGCCCATCTTCATCACCTGGCCTGGACGGGTATAGATGCCTGACAGCGGCACGATCAGGCCGACCTTGACCTCGGCCGGTTGCTGCGCGCGCGCAAGTCCTGAGAAGCCGACGGCGGCGACGCCCGAAAGTACGGTCCGGCGCGTCAATCCCTTGTTGTTCTTGTTCACTCTGCTTCTCCCTGTTTCCTTGTTTTTGTCAGAACTTGTCACATGCCGAGATAAGCCTTACGGACCCGGTCGTCGGCGCGCAGCGTCTCGTTGTTGCCTTCGAGCACGACTCGTCCGGCTTCGAGGACGTAGCCGTGGTCGGCGGATTCCAGTGCTTCAGCCACGCGCTGCTCGACCAGCAGCATGGTCAGGCCGGATTGCTTGCGGATATCGATCAGCCGCTCGAAGATGAAATCCGCGGTTGACGGCGCGAGCCCCATCGACGGCTCGTCCAGCATCAAAAGCTTGGGCGAGGAGGCGAGACCGCGGCCGATCGCCAGCATCTGCTGCTGACCGCCCGACAGCGTGCCGGCGAACTGGCCGCGGCGTTCGGCGAGCACCGGCAGCCATTCGAAGATACGCCCGATATTCTGCTTCCAGTCGCGCCGGCCGCTTTCGGTCATCGCGCCCATTTCCAGGTTTTCCATCACCGTGAGCGACGGAAACACCTGGCGTCCCTCGGGCACATGGGCGATACCGAGATGGGCGCGCTGAGCCGGCGGCACGGTCAGCAGGTCGGCGTCGCCGAACGTGATCCGGCCGCCGCTCGGCTGCAGGATGCCGGAAATGGTCTTGAACAGCGTGGTCTTGCCGGCGCCGTTCGGCCCGACGATCGCGACGAACTGGCCTGCCTCGACATTGATCGACACGCCGTTCAGGACGGGCTTGGCCGAATAGCCCGCGCTCAATCCCTCAATGCGCAGCATGGGCCACCCACTTCTTGCCGAGATAGGCCTCGATCACGCGGTTGTCGCGCGTCACGACCTCCGGTTCTCCCTCGGTGATGACGGCACCGTGGTCGAGGACGACGAAGCGGTCGACCAGGCGAACCATCGCCTGCATCGTGTGCTCGATGATCGCGATCGTGATTCCGTCGCGGGCGAGTTGCTGGATGACCGCGACGACCTCGTCCGCCTCGCCATGGCCAAGGCCTGCGAGCGTCTCGTCGAGCAGCAATATTCTCGGCTGGCCGGCTAGCGCCCGTGCGAGCTCCATCAGCCGCAGTTCCTTGGTCGACAGCTCGCCGGCAACGCGATCCGCCACATCGGACAGGCCCACGCGTGCGACGGCGTCGGCCGCGAGCTTTCTCGCCTCGTCCTCGTTCCCAGCCCGCACATAGGCGCCGACCACGACGTTGTCTGATATCGACATGCGCAGGAACGGACGCATGACCTGGAAGGTGCGGCCGATCCCGGCTTCGCAGATCGTATGCGGCCGTTCGCCGGACATGTTGCGACCGCCGATGAGAACTTCGCCCTCGTCGGGCCGCAGAAAACCGTTCAGGAGATTGAACAGCGTAGTCTTGCCGGCGCCGTTGGGGCCGATGATGCCGAGGATCTCGTTCTTGTGCAGCCTGAAGCTGACATTCTGTACGGCCTTCAGGCCGCCGAACGAGCGCGAGAGATTGCGTACCTCCAGCACGACTTCGGAAGTAGCGGCGCGCTGCCGGGCAACGGGTAAGGGTGTCACATTAGCCGCTGCCGGCTGTGACGCCTGTGGCGCGGCCGATACCTCCGTGGCAGTCGTCTTTGCTAGTCGCCTGCGCAGGAGATCGCGCAGCTTCCAGAACAGTCCTTCCGGGGCAACCAGGATCACGCAGATGATGGCGAAGCCGAAGATCACGCCCTGGATGCCTGGAATATACGAGCCAGCTTCGGCGTGCAGCGTCTCGGCCAGCGGAATCAGGATGACCGCACCGATCACCGGGCCCCACACCGTGCCGACGCCGCCGAACATGGCGACGGTGAGCGCCTGCGCCGACACCAGCATGCCGAACACCGACTGCGGGGTAACCACCAGCAGCACCTGGGCGTAGAAGGCGCCGATCGCGGCAGCAATAGCTCCGCTCAGCGTAATCGCCCGCAGCTTCCAGGCCAGCGTATTGATGCCGGCCGCCTCGGCGGCTGCCTCGTTCTGCTTGATCGCGAGCAGCGCCATGCCGAAGCGGGACTGCTCGATAATCCGCGTCAGAATGATCGTGGCCAGCATGATGGCCAGCGCCACCAGCGTGTAGATCCGGGGATCGCCGAACTGCATGTAGGCGATCGGCGCGTCGCGCTTCATCGGAAGCGTGACTTCCTGGAAGCCTAGCCACTCGAAGACGTAGAGGATGGCGAGCGGGTAGGCGAGCATGGCCAGCGCGAAGTAATGGCCCTGCAGGCGGAAGGTCGGAAAGCCGACGAGGAGTCCGGCGATGCCGCCGAGCATTGCCGCGATCGGTATCAGAAGCCAGGGAGACAGATCGAAGTAGATCTGGCCGAGCGCGGTCGTATAGGCGCCGATCCCGAAGAAGGCGGCGTGGCCGAACGAGATCAGGCCGGTGTAGCCGCTGAGCAAATTCCAGGACAGGCCGAATACCGCCCACACCGGGACCAGCGTCAGCACCAGCTGGTAATAGGAATTGGTGACGCTGAGCGAGACCACCGCATAGGCGATCGTGAAGATGATCGCAGGCAGCAGCGAGCGGAATTGGAGCATGGTCACGTCCTCTCGACCATGCGCCCGAAGAAGCCCTGCGGACGGAAGAAGATGATGAGGAGGAAGACGACGAAGATCGCCGCGTTCTGCAATTGGGTCGGCAGGATCAGGGTCGACATCTGCTGGACCAGGCCGATGGTCATGCCGCCCCAGAAGGCGCCGATGATGCTGCCCATGCCGCCGAGTACGACGCCGGCATACATCACGATCACGTATTCGAGGCCGACAAAGGGGTGGAACGGGTAGTTGGTCGCGAGCAAGCCGCCGGCGATGGCGGTGATGCCGCAGCCGAGCGCGAAGGCGACGCGGTGCGCGCGGTCGACGTCGATCCCCATATAGGTGGCTGCAGTCGGATTGTCGGCAGCAGCGCGCAGCGACTTGCCGATCCGCGAACGCGTGATCAGCAGGCTGAGCAGCGTCATGGTCACCAGAGAGACGATGGCATCGATGCCGCGCGCCTTGTTGATGAAAACGCTGATGTCGGAGGTGAGACCCAGCTCCCAGGCCGAACTCGACAGCGGCGTGCGGATCGAGGCCAGCACCGATCCGAACACGATGAGGCCGCCGTTCTGCAGGATCAGTGCGATGCCGAGCGTGAGGATGAGCTGGGCATAGTGTCCTTCGCCCTCGAGCGAGGCGGTGCGGGTGCCCGACACATGGGAGATCAGGGTGCGGTGAACGAAATAGCCGAAGACCGCGAGCACGGGGCCGGCAAGCAGGATCGCGACGAACGGCCCCACGGCGTTGCCAAAGACGGCCTGAACGCCTGCGGCGGTGAAGAGATAGAAGGCGGCATACATGCCGAGCATCATGAAGTCGCCATGGGCGAAATTGATCACGCGCATGACGCCGAAGATCAGGCCAAGGCCGACGCACATCAGGCCGTAGACCGCGCCGATCAGCAGGCCGGCGGCGAGCGCTTGCAGAAAGCCCTCCATCAGCGGCCGCTCCCCGTTATGGCAATGCTGGTTTGCTGGTTCACGATTCCCCCGAGAATTCTCTTAAGACGCTGTTCGCAAAATCTGTCCCGGCGGCTCCAGCCGGCATGAAGCGGCGATGACGCCGGCGTCGCCGAGATGCTCGCAGCCATCGATCGCCTGTTCGAGCCGGCGTGCGCGATCTTCGCCGATCACGTGCGCCGCTGCGGCGCGAAAACGGTGGCGGATTTCTGCCGGGGTCGCGGCGACGACGTCGGAAAGGCTGTGCCTGATGATCTTGCCACCGCGCAGGTGGACGGTGACGTCAGCGCCTTGTTTGGCGGGGAAGGCGGCCGTGAAGGCGGCGTCGCTCTGAAGATCGGTTGCGGCGATCAGGCGGAGAATCTCGGGATCCGCGAGGGATGGGTAGTTCTCCTCGTCGATCTCGCCGCGGACAAGCGTTGCCGACACACTGAACGGAATGCTCATCTTCGCCTGCAGCGCATTCCGGTAGGGCCCCTTGGCTTCGCAGCCGGGATAGCGAACCGCGGCGTCAGGCGCGCGAATGACGATGCGTTCGACCGATTCGGTTTCGGCAAGCTCGTGCGAGACACGGAGGGCTGCTTGCGATGCGGTCTGCGCGAAATTACAGGCTGGCGCCGGCTTGTTGTAGACGGCCATGATCTCCGCCTCGCCACCGGCGAACAGCTTGATGTCGTCAGGTGCGCGCTGTCGCCGAAAGGCGGCAAACAGGCCGGCTTCGCCTTCCAAAATGGTCTCGGAGGCGAGAGCGCCTGCTTCGGCCAGCGCGATGGCCCTGAGCGCGTTGGACGCCGCGAAGCCGGGGTGAAAATACATCTCCGAGCCGCCGCCGTGCGGCCACTCGTTGAGGCCGCTGGAAGTGTTGGCGGCGATCGCGATGGCACTCGTCGCGGCTTGCTCCGAAAGGCCCAATGCAAAGCTGCCGGCCAGTGCGGCGCCGAGCGGCGCCACCAGGCCGGTCGGGCGATACAGCCGGGCCAGGTCGGAGTTGAACAACGCGCGGCCGATCCGTGCGCCAGTCTCATAGCCGATGATGGCGGCTGCCAGCAGGGTCGTGCCGCGCAAGGGAGCCCGTTCGGAGAGTGCGAGCAGGGTCGGCCAGATCACGACGCCGTGGTGCGAGATGCTGGCCGCATGCATGTCTTCGCGCACGAGGCCGTGCCCCATCACGGCGTTGGCAAAGGCCGCATCCGCGCCAGATGCAAGCCGGGAGGTCCCGATGATGGTCGCGCCATTGCCGACAGGATGGGCCGCCGCAATGGCCTGGCGGCTCCAGGGGTGACCGCCGGCCTCGAACGCGCCGGAGAGAAAGTCGATCAGGCAAACCTTGGCCTTCGCCACCACTTCTGGATCGAAATCTGCGAACTCGAGGGCAAGCGCCGACCGCGCCATTCGTCGCGCCAGAGGTTCGTTGCCTGACACGGTCGCGCCGATCACCATCGCACCTGTCACTCCCGGAGAATGCTTGCCGATCAGCCGCGCATCTCAACGCCGGCCCATTCCTCGACGACCTTGGCAATCGACGTGAAGTCCGATGCCGCGCCAAACTTGGCGTTGGTGATTGCAAGCATCTGGCGCACCACCGCGCCGCAGACCATCGGCACGCCCATGGCCTCGGCCTCGTCGACGCAGAGCCGCACGTCCTTGTAGGAGAGGCCGGTCGCAAATCCGAAGTCGAACGTGCCAGGCAGCACGGCGCGCGGAAACTTGTCTTCGGACGCGCTGTTGCGGCCGCTGCTGGCATTGATGATGTCGATCAGGACTTTTGCGTTGACGCCGCCCTTGACGCCCATCGCCACCGCTTCCGAGGTGATCACCAGCGCCGCGGCCGCCATCAGATTGTTGGCGAGCTTGGCGGTCTGGGCGACGCCCGGCTTGTCGCCAGTGTAGAACAGCTTGCCGAAATTCTTCAGGATCGGTTGCACGGTCTCATAGGTCGCCTGCGGGCACGACACCATCACGGCAAGCGTGCCGTTGACGGCGCCCTTGATGCCGCCGCTCACGGGGGCGTCAACCAGCGTCATGCCCCTGGGCTTCAGGCCTTCCGCCACCAGCTTGGCGGCGCCGGGGCCGGTGGTCGACAGATCGACCACGATGCGCGCGCGGCTGCCGCTGCTGATGCCGTCGGGACCGAGCGCAACCGCCTTGACGATATCCGGGGTCGGCAGGCTGGCGAGCACGATCTCTGTACGGGAGGCGACATCGGCAGGCGACGTGGCCTGTTGCGCGCCGCGCTTCAGCAGTGGCTGCATCGCCTCGCTCAAGGTGTCGTAGATGACAAGCGAATAGCCCGCGTCCAGCAATCGCCCCGCCATAGGTCCGCCCATGCGGCCCGTGCCGATTACGCCGAGCGTCTCTCCCGCCATCGCCTGCTCCCTTTCGCGCGTCTCGGGTTGAGCGCGCTGTTGTTGTTCGACTTGCCGTCGCTGTTCGATTGTCGTCGCGGCACCGGTCTCGACGCCAGCCGCCGCATTTGTTCAGATTGTCAGTCAATATGTCAAGCTGAAGATTTAGAGGTCGACAGTTGGCCGCAGGTCGGCTTAAGGTTCGGAAAAACGAGGAATGCGCCCAGGTGTCGCGAAGCGAAGTTTCGAGCGTCAGCCGAACATTGGCTGAATTGGTTGCCGCCACGTCATGGGCGGATATCGCGTCGCAGCAGCACGAGGCCAAGCGCTCGATCCTGAATTTCTTCGCCACCGCCATCGGCTCGGCGCATGATCCGGCCGTCACCATCGCGTCGCGGACGTTGTCGCCGTTCAGCGGCGGCGCGACTTCGACGATCATCGGGCGGACCGAACGGCTCGATGCGATGGGGGCGGCTTTCGTCAATGCGATCTCGGCCAACCTGCTCGATTTCGACGACACCCATCCCGAAACGATCATCCATCCGGCGGCGCCGGTTGCGGCGCCCGTGCTGGCGCTCGCGGAGGCGCGCGGGCTAGCCGGCCGCGACGTTCTCGTAGCTTTCATTCTCGGGGTGGAAGTCGAGTGCCGCATCGGCAACGCCGTCTCTCCGCAGCATTATGCGCGCGGCTGGCACATCACCTCGACCTGCGGGATATTCGGCGCCGCGGTGGCCTGCGCAAGGCTGCTCGGATTATCCGCTGATGGCATTGCGAATGCGATCGGCATCGCCGCGAGCCAGTCAGCCGGCAATGTCGAGAACCTTCCGACCGCAGCCAAGAATGTCAGCGTCGGAAACGCGGCGCGGAACGGGCTGTTCGCGGCGTTACTGGCGCAGCAGGGCTATGAAGCCGCGCCACGGGCGATCGAGGGTCCGCTCGGCTGGGCGCGGGCCATGGGCGATGATCCCGATCTCGAACGTTTGCTCGGCGGCCTTGGCCGGACCTGGGAGATATCGAAGAATACCTACAAGCCGTATCCGGCAGGCATCGTGTTTCATGCCGTCATCGATGCCTGCTTTGCGCTACGCAGCCGCATCGGGCGGATCGATCAGATCGAGTCGGTGACGGTGCAGGGGTCCGCGCTGCTGCTTGCGCGCGGCGACCGGCCGGTGGGGAACGAGCGCGATGCCCGCGTCAGCATCCATCATTGCGTGGCCTGCAGCCTGCTGATCGGCGCCGCCGGGGTTTCCGAGTTCGCGCGCGACACGGTGTTCCGGCCGGATATGGCAAGATTCCGCGAGAAGGTGCGGGCGGCACTCGACAGCTCCATGCCCGATGGCGCCGCGCGCGTCAGTATCCAACTGGCATCGGGGAATATCATTGCTGAAACCGTGATGTCGCCGCGCGGCAGCCTTGCCGACCCGCTCGGCGACCGCGACATCGAAGCCAAGCTGCGCGATGGCGTGCGGACGGGCGGCAGCGACTGGAGCGCCGAACGCATCATCGAATCAGTCTGGCAACTCGACACTTGCGACGATATCGCTGGTGTGATGCAACGGGCGTCATCAAACAATCATGCTCTGCAAACCTGAAAGGACGATCCATGAGCAAAAGCGAACTGTTCGAAAAAGGCCTCAAGGTCCGCAAGGAGGTTCTCGGCGAGGACTACGTCAACAAGTCGATCGCGGGCGCCGACGAATTCACCCGCACGATGGCCGAATGGTCGACCGAGTTCTGCTGGGGCGCGCTGTGGACCCGGCCCGGAATGGACAAGCGGACCCGCAGCATCGTCAATCTGGCGATGCTCGGCGCGCTGAACCGGCCGCACGAGCTGAAATTGCATGTCAAGGGTGCGCTGAAGAACGGCCTTACCAAGGACGAGATCAAGGAAATCCTGCTCCAGGTGGCGGTATATTGCGGTGTTCCAGCCGGCATCGATGCCTTCCGCAACGCGCGCGAGGCGTTCAACGAAGTCGACGCAAAGTGATCGAGCGCCGCAGTATCGGGTGATCGCATGGCTGATCAGGAATACGAGCTATTCGCCATCCGCTATGCGACCCGCGATGCGCGGCGCAGCGATCATTTCATCGGCGGCGATCCGCACGACGGTCCGATGCCGATGGACTACTTCATGTGGCTGGCGAGAGGAGGGGGGCGTACCTTCATCATCGACACCGGCTTCAATGCGGAGGTGTCGGCGAAGCGAGAGCGGACGTTCCTGCGTTGCCCGGTGGAGACGCTCGGTGCGTTCGGCATTGATGTCAATGCGATCGAGAATGTGATCCTCACGCATCTGCATTACGATCACGCCGGCAATTTCGACCGGTTTCCAAATGCGCGCTTTCATCTCCAGGAGCGTGAGTTGGCCTACGCCACGGGCCGCTTCATGCGCTATCCGAGACTGTCGCACTCCTTCGAGGTCGAGGATATCTGCGGCATCGTGCGGCTCAACTACGCGCGCAGGGTCCTGTTCTACAATGGCGACGCCGAACTCGCTCCGGGCCTGACGATCCATGCGGCAGGCGGCCATTCGGCCGGATTGCAGTTTGTCCGTGTCAGGACCCGCCGGGGTTTCGTCGTCCTCGCCTCCGACGTCAGCCATTTCTACGAGAACATGGCGAGCGAGCGGCCGTTTACGACCGCGCTGCATATCGGCGAGATGCTGGAGGGGTTCGAAAAACTGCTCGCCCTTGCGCCCGACGAGAGCCACATCGTGCCTGGGCATGATCCGCTCGTGATGAAGCTCTATCCTGCTCCGAGCCGGGAGTTGGAGGGGATTGCGGTGCGGCTCGACGTCCCGCCATCCGGCGTGGCGCCCGTCCGCGCGGACTACCTGCCGGGGCATTAGCCATTGAGCGAGCCAATGAGCCCGTAGGCTCCTGCGTTCGCTGCGCCTATTTCTCCGAGGCGGCTTTGAGGATCGGCAGCAGCCGCGCGGCTTCGCTTTTGACGAGATCGGCCAGGGCCTTCGGTCCACGGCGGCTTTGCTCCACGCTTTCGGCGCCGAGCTCGGCCAATCGCTTTTGTACCGCTTCCTCGTTGAGCCCCTTGCTCAGGGCGTCCGCAAGCTTGTCGACAATGGCCTGCGGCGTGCCCGACGGCACGAACACCGCGTAGAACGGGGCAATGTCGAATTCGGGCAGGCCCTGCTCGTGCGAAGTCGGCACGTCGGGCAGCAATGGGCTGCGTTTCTTGGCGGCGATCGCCAGCGCCTTGACGGTTCCCGCCTGCAGCTGGCCCAGCGTTCCCAGCACCGGATCGCATTCATAGTCGACCTGACCCGCCAGCATGGCATTCAGCACCGGGGCGGTGCCGGTGAACGGAATCATCGTCGGCTTGATGCCGATCGCCGAATGAAGCAGCAGGCACCCGATATAGGATACCGAGCCGAGCCCGGCGTGCCCGACATTCAGCTTTTCCGGATTGGCCTTGGCGTAGGCGACGAATTCCTTGAGGTTGTTGGCCGGGAAATCCTTTCGGGCGACCAGCAATTCGGGATATTCGGCGGTCAACCCAATCGGTTCAAAATCCTTCTGCGGATCGTAGCCGAGGTTCGGATAGAACGCCGGCGCCAGCGCATTGGTGCCGAGATGGCCTGATAGTATCGTATACCCGTCCGCCGGCGCGCGGGCGGCGCGTATCGCTCCCGTCGTGCCGCCGGCGCCCACGACATTCTCCACCACAAATCTCTGGCCGAGGTAGCGGGAGAAGATGTCGGCGACGATGCGCCCCGTGACGTCGGCCGGCCCTCCGGCTGCGAACGGAACGATAACTGTGGCGGTTCTTGCGGGGTAGTCTTGCGACCTTGCGGCAGTTATTCCGGTCATGATTAGAAAGATCGCTGCTGCGATCAGCCGCGTCGCCATTTGGTGCCTCCCGACCATTGTTATTTTTTATGATCTTACGCTGGCAGCGGCGAGATCGTCCATCGCGTGCAATTTCGGCCAGCTTGGGGTACAGAGGTTCGCGCTTCCCCTTATTGCGAAGACAAGGATAAATCATTGAAACTGCAGGATTATCGTTTTTCCGTCGCCCCCATGATGGACTGGACCGACCGGCGTTGCCGCGTGTTCCACCGTCTGATGAGCCGGCGCGCGCGGCTTTATACGGAGATGCTGACGACCGGCGCCATCATTCATGGCGACCGCAAACGGCTGCTTGGGTTTGACGCCAGCGAGCATCCGGTGGCGCTGCAGCTCGGGGGGTCCGATTCCCGTGATCTCGCTACCGCGGCCAAGATCGGGGAGGATTTCGGCTATGACGAAATCAATCTCAATGTCGGCTGCCCGTCCGATCGGGTAAAGGACGGCCGCTTCGGCGCGTGCCTGATGGCGGAGCCGGCGCTGGTCGCCGAGGGCATCGCCGCGATGAAGCGCGCGGTGAAGATTCCCGTCACGGTCAAGTGCCGCATCGGCATCGACGACCAGGATCCGGAAGTGGCACTCGACGTGCTGGCGCGGAGCGTGGTCGCGACGGGCAGCGACGCGCTGATCGTGCATGCCCGCAAGGCCTGGCTCAGCGGATTGTCGCCGAAGGAAAACCGCGACATCCCACCACTCGATTACGGCAGGGTCTATCGGCTGAAAGCCGCGCTGCCGGATGTGCCTATCATCATCAATGGCGGCATCGGCAGCATTGCCGAGGCGAAGCAGCACCTCGATCACGTCGACGGCGTGATGCTGGGCCGGGCGGCCTATCAGGATCCCTGGCGCTTGCTCGATGTCGATCCGGAATTGTTCGGGCAAGCCGCGCCGCATGCCACCATGAAGGCGGTCTTCGAGGCGATGTTGCCTTACATCGAAGGGCAGTTGCGGCAGGGCACCAAGCTGCATGCGATGACGCGGCACTTCGTCGGCGCATTTCACGGCGTCCCCGGCGCACGCGCTTTTCGCCGCCATCTGGCGGAGAACGGCGTCAAGCCGGGCGCCAGCGTTCAGGTGTTGCGCGATGCCATCGCACTGGTCGAGGATCGCGCGACGGCCTCGATTGCGGCCTAATTAGCGGCCTGGTTAAGGGTAGCCCGGGGATCGGTTCATGAAGATCTCTTGCCCCCAGCGCCGACCGTTGCGCCCTTGCGATCCGACGATCTCTCCGTTTGTCGAACATGCCGGACGCTTGCCAGATCTCGGTCATGCCGCATTTGCCAGCAGTCTTTTCGGCCATCCGAGACAGTTTTCGTATTGTCCCAAGAATGCCATTGCTGCCGCAAAGTCCATGTTCTCAGTACACCCGGCTCCGTTCAGTGCGCTAATCGCGGGAGCGCAATCGTCTCGTGGAGCGCGGCGATTTGCCTTTTGCCTCAGAAAAAACTGTCGCTGGAGTCGTATCGCCCGGCTCAAACAGATGCGCGGCATGTTCCAAGACGTTGCGGGTCGTCTCCCTGATATGCCGCTCGATCAGCTTTGCCGCTTTCGCGGCATTGCGAGCCAGCACGGCGTCCATAATGGCCTTGTGCTCGGTTTCTTTGGGTCGCCAATGGGGACGAAACTGCGACGAGATGCGGCGGTAACGGTGCGCACGTTCGAATAGCTTGTGCCGGTATTCCAGGAGAGTAGGCGAGCCGCAGGCGCTGACGAGCGCGAAGTGAAAGGCGCCGTGCAACCTGGCCCATTCGTCCGACAGGTAATAGGTCGATCCGAGGCGGGTCTGTAGCCTGTCCATGCGATGGAAGGCGCTCAGGATATCGCCCTCCCACATATCATCGCCGCGCTCAATCGCGCGCGACATGCACTCCTTCTCAATGAGGGCGCGCACGTCGGTGAGATCCTCCAGATCCGTACGCGAAAGGGGAGTGACGATGAAACCGCGGTGATCTTCCGAGATGACCAGGCCTTCGGCGACGAGGCGCGATAGCGCTTCGCGCAAAGTCGAAAAGCTTGCCGCATATTGGTCGCGCAGTGCCTCAAACCGAAGCTTTGTTCCGGGCTTGAGTGTGCAGCCGACGATGTCGGCGCGCATACGCCGGAGTACGTCTCCCGCCTTCGTTTCGGCAGAACCAGGAGCCAAACGGCTCGTTGCGGTATGTTGCAAAGCGTCAGCCATGATAGTGCAGTCTATACCCATTTTCGTAAAATGGCAAAATTTTCGAAAATCTGTTGCCAGAAGCCTTCAGGTCCGATACCTGTCGCTTCAAGAACGCAGGGGAGGACCCGATGACGCATCTGGTGCACGCGATCGGACATCTGAAGATCAACACAAGGGTGGCGGACGAGGTGGCGCGTGAGGCCACCCAGATCCTCGGCCTGCACGTCACCCATTCGGACGATGAGTCCATCTGGTTGAGCGCCAACGGCCGGGCGGCCGAGCTTGTCCTCATGCGTGCGGACGAAAATGCAGCCCATACGATTGGCCTCGAGGCGCTTTCCGCGGACCTGGTGCGTGAGGCGGCGGATCGAGTGGAGGCGGCCGGGTGCCGCGTCGTCTCCCGCCAGCCCAGTCTTCCCTGTATAGCCGAGGGGGTCACGTTCGTGACGCCGGAGGGCTTGCGTTTCGAAATTCACAGCCCCATTCGCGACGACATCAATGGGCGTCGTCGGCCCACGACGGGTGTGGGCGCCAACCGGCTCGACCATATCAACCTGATGACGTCAAACCCCGCTGCAACCCGGCGGCAGCTTGAGGTCATAGGCGGCCTCAGGCTCTCGGAACGCATGGTCAATGACGGTTTAAGTTGGATGTATGGCGGAAATCGCCAGCATCACATTCTTGGCCTCGTCAAAGGCAAGACTGGCCTGCACCATTATTCCTTCGAGTTTCTCGAGTTCAACCAATATCTGCGCCTCGGCGACACGTTGGATCGCTTCGACAAGCAGTTGATGTGGGGCCCCGGCCGTCATCGGCCAGGCGACAACACCTACGCCTATTACGTCGATCCGAGCGGAGCGATGGTCGAATGCTCGGGTGGCATGTCGATGATCGCCGATGACGCGAATTTCACGGCCAACGTAATCACGAACCTTGAGCGGCCGGGGAATGTCCGCGTGATGAATGTCTGGGGTACGCCGGCTCCACTTGAGTGGCGGGAATTTCACTTCCCCTTCACTGCACTGGGCTCAGGCCCGGCTTGATATTTTTTCCGATTGGCGGTCACTGCGTTAGGAATTCGGCCCATGCAACACAAACTCAGCTTTTCATCCGACGATCTCAAGCTGTCTGCGGTGCTGCACGTTCCGGACAGGCCGCGCGCAGGAGAGCGGTTGCCGGCATTTATCGTCCTGCACGGATTTGTCGGATCGAAGGACGAGTCCCACGCCGAAATCCAGGCGCGCATGCTGGAGGAGATGGGTTACGTAGCGCTGCGTTTTGACTTCCGATGCTGTGGGGAAAGCGAAGGCGAACGCGGCCAAGTTCGCTGCTTCGACCAAGTGACCGATACTAAAAACGCGCTGACGTTTCTTGCCGCGCGCGAGGAGGTCGATCCCGCCCGTATCGGTGTAATCGGGCATAGTTTTGGTGCGGCTGTGGCCGTCTACACGACCGGTGTCGATAGTCGCGTTGCCTGCGTCATTTCCTCCTGTGGCTGGGGCGATGGAGAGCGCAAGTTCCGCGGACAGCACCCGACGCCGGAGGCGTGGGCGCGTTTCACGGGCCTTTTGGAGCAGGGCCGCAAACAGAAGGCCGAAACCGGCAAGAGCATGTGGATTTCACGCTTCGATGCGGTCCCGATTCCCGAGCATCTGCGCAAGAATCTCTCCCCCAAAGCCATTATGGAAATCCCGGTTGAAACGGCCTGGAGCATGTACAATTTCAGGGCCGACGACGTCGTCGCTGATATTGCGCCGCGTCCGATCCTCTTCCTGCACACGGCAAACGACACCATCACACCGACCGAGCAATCGATCCGCATGTTCGAAAAGGCCGGGCAGCCGGCCGAGTTGGTGCTGATCACGGGGACTTCGCACTTTCCCCTTGCCGAGAAAGACGCGCCGCGCACGAGGGCCATCATCAAGGGGTGGCTGGAAAAGTTCTTTCCGACGCCATTGAGTGCGGTCGCGTAAGGGTTGTGCGATGACCACGTCATCGAGCGAGCGGCGCGTCAAGCGAGAGTCGCTTCTTCAAGTCGCAAAGGACCTGTTGAGAGGCGGCGGGTTTTCCGCCGAGCAGGCGTCGCAGACAGCCGACCTTTTGATCTGGGCGAACCTGCGCGGTATTGACTCGCACGGAGTGCTGCGAATCCCGCGCTATGTCGAAATGTGCGCACTCGGCCTGATCAACGTGGCCGCGGTACCACGGGAGGTCGCGGGCAGAGGAGCCATCCGCGTGATCGATGCGGGCCGTGCGCCGGGTGCACAGGGCATGAACCTCGCCGCAGCCACTGCGGTCGGTCTCGCCGAGACGCATGGCATCGGCTGGTGTGCCGTTCGCGCGATCAGCCATGCGGGTGCGATCGGCTATTACGCCGAACACGTCGCGCGCCGCGGCTTCGTCGGTATCGTCATGACGGCGTCCAAGCCGCTCATGGTCTATTACGGCGCAAAGGGCGAAGCGGTTTCCACGAACCCACTTGCGATTTCCGCTCCAACGGCGGATGCGGAGCACCCGCTCATACTCGACATGTCGACCGCTGCTGTTGCCCTCGGCAAGATCATGGCGGCCAAGGATAGCGGGCTGCCGATACCTCTCGGCTGGGCGGTCGACAAGAACGGGTTCGAAACCACGAGTCCCGCGGCGGCGAAGGCGGTGTTGCCGATGGCGGGGCCTAAAGGTTCGGGCCTGTCGCTCATGATCGAGGTTCTTGCAAGCGTAATGAGCGGCAATCCTCTGATCTCCATGGCTTTGAAAACCGGCAATGACCCGGGGGTCAATGGACTTGTCGCAGCGCTCGATCCGGCGGCGTTCGGGACCTCACTTCCGCTCGGCGCTGCGGTTCAGGAACTGTGCGACGCCATCAAGGCGCTGCCGCCAGTCAACGAGACGGAGCCCGTTTTGCTGCCCGGCGAACGCAGCCTCGAAACCATGAGGACGCGTCTACAAGAAGGCATTCCCGTCGCAACAGGAACGCTGAAGCGGCTTGCTGAACTGGGTGGGAAGCTCGGTGTGAACACATCGGTGATCGCGCCCTAGGCGCACTCGCACGTGAATTGATTGATAAAGCCCACGCAGATTGGGCCATTCGGGAGGTTGTCATGTCAGGATTTCGTCCGCGGTTTAGCCGGAGGCAGATGTTAGCTGCCGGGCTTTGCAGCCTTGTCGTGCCGGCTTGGGCGCAGCAAAATTATCCCAACCAGCCCATCCGTCTGTTGCACGGTTTTGCCCCAGGAGGTGCTGCCGACACGCTCTCCCGGATCATTGCGGAGGGTCTGCAGAAGAAGCTCGGACAGCCGGTCGTCGTTGAGGCCAAGCAAGGGGCCGGCGGCAACATCGCGGCTGACGCTGTCGCCAAGGCGCAACCCGACGGCTACACGCTTGGCCTCGTCACGGGCGGCCATGCGATTTCCGCTGCGACCTATAAGAGCCTCAATTTCAAACCGGTCGACGACTTTGAAATGATCTCGACCCTTGTCTATTACTCGCTCGTCATTGCCGTACGTGCGGACAACCCTGCCAAGACGCTCGCCGATCTGCTTTCCGGGGCGAAGGCGAAGCCGGGAGCCCTGAGCTTTGGTTCGGTCGGCTTTGGTAGCACGCACCATCTTGCCGGCGAACTGCTCGCTTCCGAGGCGGGAGTCGAGTTGGTGCATGTCCCTTATCGTGGCGATTCCCAGGCGATCACCGCGCTGCTTGGCGGCGATGTGCCGATGATCGTTGGTACCGCTGTGCTACTGGCGCCGCAGATCGAAAGCCGTGCCGTCAGGGGACTGGCGGTGACGTCACCGACGCGAATTGCCCTGCTGCCCAACGTGCCCACCGTCGACGAAGCCGGGCTCCGTGGTTACGACGTGCGAACATGGGCGGGTCTGGTAGCTCCGAAGGGCACGCCGTCACAGTTGATTGCGATGCTGAATGGCGCTGTCCAGGAGTTGCTCAAAGAGCCGGACATCCGCAAGCGCCTGGAAACAGCAGTCGGCGGTGAAGTGCGCAGCAGCACGCCAACGGAGATGAAGGACCTCGTCACGCGTGAGATCGCCAAGTGGAAGACGGTAGTCGAGCGGGCGAAGTTACCGCGCATCTAGATCGCCCGCGACCCAATTGGGCTTGCAGGTTGTCGATGGAGACCGACACCGGAACGCACTTCAATCGGCCGTCGTCGATCATGGCCGGTATACTTCGCGTTGTTTCCTCTAGCGGCCGGAGTACGGTTATCAATGTGCCCTTGTATCGCACGTTGGCAACACCAATGTTGCCGCGCCGACCGGTCAGGTCAAGTGGATGCTGCTCATGTCTGAGACAATAGCTCGGGTCTGATCCGAGGACGGACTTTACTGTGGCGATGATTGACGAACTCGAATGCCCCGCGCATGTGCGCCAGCGCTTTACCGTCGGCTACTGACAGGCCTTTCTATCGACCTGTCAGCATCTGCAGCAGGAGTGACCGCAGCATTGCATGTTGTAGAGCAAGGTGGATTGATAACTGATCGGATCGCACAGGGAGATCATAATGGCGGCAACCATGCCAGCACTCTTTCTCGGACACGGCAGTCCGATGAATACGCTTGATGACAACGGTTACACGCGGGCGTGGCACAGGCTGGGAAAGGCCTTGCCGCGCCCCCGTGCCCTGCTGGTGGTGTCGGCGCATTGGTTCATCGGTGCGACCGCCGTGACCGCCATGGCCCGTCCGCGCACCATTCACGACTTCTACGGCTTTCCCGATGAACTGTTTGCCTTCGACTATCCCGCGCCCGGCTTGCCGGAACTGGCCGGCGAAGTGGCCGAGGTCGTCAAGCCGCACTGGGTCGGCGCCGACCGTGACCAGTGGGGCCTCGACCACGGCACCTGGAGCGTGTTGGCGCATCTCTTCCCGAATGCCGACGTCCCGGTTGTGCAGTTGTCCATCAATGCCCTGAAGCCGCTGGATTACCACCTTGACCTTGCCGCCGGGCTGAACCAACTGCGCAAGCGCGGGGTGATGATCGTTTCAAGCGGCAACGTGGTCCATAACCTGCGCCGCATCGAGTGGAACCGCCCGGACGCCGGCGCCGACTGGGCGCAACGCTTCGACGACATGGTCGCCCGTCAAATGACCGAGGCGCCCGCCGACATTCTCAAGTCGATCGAACATCCCGACTTTGATGTGGCCGTACCGACGCCCGACCACTTCATCCCGCTTCTCTACACCGCCGGGTTGGCTGCGGCGGAAACAGACGCGAAGGCCTTGCTGCGCGGCTACGCCATGGGATCGCTGTCGATGACCTGCTACGGCGTCGGCATGAAGGACGTGCCTTGTGAAGAAGGCGACGGCGCCGCCCCACTGCCCGAGGGCGTTCCGCCGGATCAAACCAACATCTAAATTAGTTCGCGGCCGCGCGGGCGCGCTTGCTGTTGGACGCCATCGCTTCCGGATAGCCGTGCAGCATCAGCTTGTCGGCCCGAACGCCCCAGCTCTCCAGGCGATCCAAAAAGCTCATGCCGAGCAGGTTGGTCCTCAACTGTCCGCGTGGCACGACCAGCGCC